>Ga0209337_1000600_pt1 | contig 29017 bp, 23 predicted proteins | sample LinPmetageLP53_FD_184044 | JGI IMG/M metagenome (GOLD analysis project Ga0209337, IMG submission 184044) | Marine viral communities from the Pacific Ocean - LP-53 (SPAdes) (version 2) | ecosystem: Environmental > Aquatic > Marine > Oceanic | place: Pacific Ocean | collected 2010-02-08 | reverse complement strand
CTAAGGTTATAAAAGTAAATGAGTCATAGATAAATTCATTAATTACTAAATCTTTACCTAAGTAACCTGTTACTAGATCAGTAACAGCAAATATTACCATTATTAAAAATGATATAAACCCAATGATGCTTTTTTCATTAATATCATTGTCGTCTCTAAATAAGTTTTTGAAAGCCATAATTTTCCTTTGTATTAAATTCATAATTAGATAACTTTTTATTTATAATAACTATTTTTTCTTAGGTTTTCTACCTTTTCTTTTTTTCCCTTTAGGAGCATCTTTAACGTCTTTTAATGGTTTTTTAACGTTTTTAACTCTAAGTTTTACTTCTTTTTTTACTTCTTTTACTGCATCTTCTACTTTGTCAGGGATAAAATCTCCATCTCTGTCATTAATTTTACCTTTTTTATAAAATTCAAAATAATAGATCATAGCTACTGCTATTAAAAGTATTAAAATAATTGCAATTTTCCACATAAGTTTTAGTTTTTAATTAATGTTGATTACTTATAAATATAAAAAAAGAGATGCTATTGCATCTCTCTTAATAAAATATTCATTTTTCTTTTACCCATCACATGCTACACAGTCAGCCATACGAGATCCTAAATCTCCTTTAATAACTGAATCGGTTCTTAAATAATAAAATGTTTTAATTCCTAGTTTCCATCCTTCTAAATGTACTTGATTAATCCATTTAGGTGAATCACTTGGGTCAAATGATAAATTTAAAGATTGTGTTTGATCTATGTATTTTTGGCGGATAGCAGCCTGTCTAACTAATTCTAATTGATTAATTTCAGGGAATGTTAAAAATAATTCTTTTTCATCAGGAGATAAAACATTATCTGGTAGGTTTTGGGCCGATCCATCTTCTGCTAACATTTGATCCCACCATTTATCTTTATCTTCTCCTTTTGATACTAATATTTTTTGTAATTCTTTATTTTTTCTAATAAAAGTACCTTTAGCACCATTAAATGTGTAAATATTAGCTGGTAATGGCTCAATTCCAGCTGAAATACCACCACAAATAACTGAATTAGATACTGTAGGAGCAATTGCTAGTAAATGGGTATTTCTCATACCTGTTCCTTTACACCATAATGGTTCTCCATATTCTTGAGCTAACGCCATTGAAGCTTTTTCTGCTTTACCTCTAATATCTGAGAATATATTATGAGTATGAGCTGTAGATGCTATAGAATTAAATGGTAATCCTTTTTGTTGTAAAAATGAATGCCAACCCATTACACCTAAACCTAATGCTCTTCCTTTTTTAGCATGAAAGTGAGTTCTTCTTAATGAATCCTTACCATTAGATTTATCTATAAATTCTTGCATTACACCATCTAAAAACCAAGTAGCTAATTCAACTGTGTCTGTATCTTTCCACTCATCATATTTAGCCAAATTCATAGAAGATAAACAACATATAAATGAATGTTCTTCATCTGTAAATAATGTAATTTCAGAACATATATTAGTCATTGTTACTTCTAAATTATTTAATCTATAAGCAATTGGGTTATCTTTATTAACATTATCTTTGTACATTATGTACGGTTCTCCAGTTTCCATTCTTGACTTTAAAACTGTAGCCCATCTTTGCATTGACTCAGGATCTCTAGCTTCTAATTTTCTCATAAATGAATCACCCACAACAACACATTGATGTAAATTTAAACATTGTCTGTTAGGATCACCTTTTGGTCTTCTGATTTGTAAAAATTCATCTATATCTCCATGTTCAATATCTAAATTAACAGATGCTGCTCCTCTTCTAACATTTCCTTGATTAGTAGCAATAATTGATGAATCAAATATCTTAGCCCATGGTACTACACCTTCACTTTTACCATTTCCTGTTATTTCTACCCCTCGTGTTCTAATACGGGATAATGAAATACCTACACCACCACCAGATGCTGTTAATTTCATTAATTCTGCATTAGTTAACCCTATACCACGTATAGAATCAGGTGTATCAACCCCAAAACATGAAATTGGTAAACCTCTATCAGTTCCCATATTTGATAATACTGGGGATGCTAAACCTAACCAACCATTCCACATAATTTTAAAGAATTTATTTGCTAATTCTGGTTTTTTAAGTCTTATAGCAGCAGCATTTGATACTCTTTTATATGCTGTTCTTACTGTTTCTCCAGGCAATAAATAACCTTTTGAAATAGTAGCTAAAGAAATTTCATCCATCCATTCTGGGTATTGTTTTCCTGCTTCCCAATTACTATAATTTACTTGTAGTGCGTTATTTTCCATATCTTAAAATATACTATCAGCATCCCAATCTTGAACACCTTTTGAATAATTAGTAACTCGGTTTGCAAAGAAATCTGTATGTTGTTTACCAGCTGATAAACTATCAAACCATTTCATTCTTTTTACTGCTTCTTTATCTATACCATTTACAATTGCACCATATCCTAAATCACTCATCTTAGTGTTTACTCTATGTTTAATAAATGACACTAAATCATATTTTGGGCATCCTTTTAAATCACCCATTTCATATACTTTATCAATAAAATCTAATTCTAATTTTAAAGATAATAATGCTGCTTCTTCAATATCTGCTTTTAATTCTGGTGTGTTAAATTCAGGATGTTCTTGCATTAATGTTCTAAATAACCAACAACCAGCTTCTGAATGTAAAGATTCATCTCTAATACTCCATTCTACTATTTGACCTACACCTTTAAGTTTATTATCTAATTTAAATGATAATAAAACAGCAAATGAAGAAAATAAATTAACCCCTTCTGTAAATGCTGAAAATATAGCTAATGATTTAGCTCTTTCATGCCAGTTAGGAGTACCATCGTGAGAATCTCTTACAGTTGTTAAAGCATCAATTTTAGCCATTGTAGCTTCATCTTCTAAAAACTCACTAAAATCATCTAACCCTAATTCTTCATTTAATAATGAATATGCTTCAGCATGAATTGTTTCAAATGCACCAAATGTAACAGCCATTTTAATTACTTCTGGTTTTCTGAACCACTTTGTAACTAATGTTGACCAATAATCATTTACTACAGTTTCAGTTTGAGCAAATCCTTTTAGTATAGTACCAATTATATTTTTTTCATTTTCAGATAAATTCTGTTTCCAATCATTAACATCCGACATCATAGGTACTTCTGTATGTAACCAATGTGCTTGTTGTTGTTTTAACCAATAATCAGATGCCTCTTGATATTCAAAGGGTTTATATACTATTCTTTCTTTTAAAAGTGATGTTTTTGCCATTTTATTTATTATTAAGTGTAAAAAATTGATTTGCTAGTGCCTTTTTATCGTAACTATCTACTTCACCAAATGATTTTTGAGTTTGTGTTTGATCTGGTTCTTTTTCATAATCATCTGGGTTGTAATCTTTTAAAACAAAATGACCAGTTGATGTATCAGCTTCTACTCCAAATGTTAAACCATCAATACCGTATCTATTTTTCATAATGTGAAATCTTCCTGTTCCATTTGCTTTATCTGCTTTTTTTCTTGAAAGAGAAATACACACATCAGTAATCATAATTTTATCATATGATCCTGCTGCTTTATCTCCTTCTACTATGTCGTCTTTTGCTCCTGCACGGTTGACTTGAGAAACTGACCAAATAGGTATATCCAATTGACGAGCTAATCCTTTAGTGCTTTGATAAATATCATCAATTTCTCCTTTACGATCAGCTGTTTTTTTCTTTGTACCAAGTAAATCAACATAATCAATAATTACTAAATCAGGTTTAATCCCCATATCAGTTATTTTTGTAATGTGTGATTCAATTGTAGACATAGTTGCGCGACCTGTGGGGAATTCTTTAATAATTAATTCACCTTCTAAACTAGGCATTATTTCTTCTATTCTTTCTCTATTTTTAAGTATTTTATCAACTGGTATTTTACTAAAGAAAGCATCATATCTTCTTCCAACATATTGTTCTCCTAATTCTAAAGTATAATGTACAACATTATAACCCATTCTTACAGCATATCCTCCTATTGCTACTAATGACCAAGATTTACCACCCCCAGGATTACCAAATATTAAACCAAAATCTCCATTACCTAATCCACCCTGTAATAATTCATTTATTCTTGTCCAAGGTGTTGGAATTGTAGTTCTAGCATCTTCTCTAAATCTAGATTCTAAATCTTTTAAATATTCATGTCCTACATTTTTATCATTACCAGCTTGTAAAGCTGTTGTTATTAACGATTTTATGCTATCAAAATCACCAGCTTTTAATAAATCTACAGAAGACATTAATGCCTTTTTTATTTGTTGGTTTTTACAAAATCCAGTAAATTCTTCTTGAACATACTCTAAATCATCATCTGATGCTTGATATGCTTCTCTTAACTGTTCTTTAACTGATAATTGTAAAACTTCATTATCAATTTTTTGTACTTCAACCTTTAAAATATCCATTGAAGGTGTAGTATGATATTTGTCATAATACCTTAATATTTCTTTAACAATCCATTTATGGGCTTGATTATCAAAATATTCATCACTTAAAATGTCTTGGATATTAACCAGAAATTCTTTATGTGTTAATAAAGAAGATAGTACCTTTATTTGAAAATGAGGACCATACTGGTTAAGGTTTTTTAATGTCATATAACTTATTTTTTTATAACTAATTGTTTGAAAATATCATCTACCCAAAATTCAACATTTCGTATCATACCTCCTAATTTGTCTTGATGATACATTGATATAAACTGCTCGGGAAAATACGAAGGAACATCTGAATTGACAACCTCATTTAAATATTTTTCATCATTTTTATCAATCATTGGATTTTCTAAATCCATTATTTTATAATTTTTCTCCATTTCATCCATATTTTGGAGAACACGAGCATAAACTACATGATCTTTTAATTTAGCTTCACATATAGTGAATATATCTTCTAAATTCATATCACGCTCCATTAACTCAGGGAATTTTTTATATAATCCTTTTTCACCTAAACCCTTAACACCTTTGATTTTATCTGAATTATCACCTAATAATGTTTTATGTAATATAAAGTTTTTAGGAGACATTTTATATTTATCGATTACTGTTTGTTCTGTATAATATTCTTTTTCCATAGGACGATATACGATAACATTTTTATTTACTAATTGTAAAAAATCCTTATCAGAAGATACTATAAATACTTTGTCTTCAGGTTTTTGAGGAATAATACTTGACATATACGCTATTATATCATCAGCTTCTACCTTATCAATTGTTACTGTTTTAACAGGTAATGTTTTTAAATAATGGATTATTCTAACCATTTGATCTACCTTAGCATCATCTTCATCATCTTTATCATCAAAAGCATCCCAATTAGTTATACGTTGTAAGTCTCTACCTGATTTATATAGTGGATTTATATTTTTTCGATTATTAGCTGATCCTGCTCCATCAAATATTACATAAACCTGTGTTGGTTGTGTTTGACGTATCATGGCACCTAATGATCGGAAGAAACCACCTAAGCCTCCTATATGGACACCATCTGGGTTTACCATATTCATTACCGCAAAGTTTCTAAAGAATAAATTTAATCCATCTATCATTAATATTCTCTCACTTTTCACAGTGTCTTCCCCTTGTTCTTGAATCCCATCAAGAAGTTTAAATAATTCTTTCTGTTTCATTTGATTAATTTTATACCCGGAATATACGAAAGATACTCCGGGTATCAAAGTTTACTGTGGCTCTTCTCCGAAAGACGATATGTCAGAGTATGCTTGATCTTCTTCAACTACTCTAAAATCATCACCACCTAAAATAGCTTTCCAATCTTCTTTTCTATCCTCTTTGTATTTTTTCAATTCTTTATCATTATCATTGATAAATCCATGAGGAGTCATAACAATTTTACCTCTAGTAGTAACACCATTAATATGATTTTTGTCAATTTGAATATTTACTCTTTTAGCAAATTCAACTTGTTTACCATCCTTAATAGCTTTAATTTTAGAAGTTCCAGCTGACATAACATTACCGAATGTTACAACAAATGTAGAATCAAACCACATAGCATAACCACCTTTATTCATTAATTTTGGTTGTCCCATAGGTGATTCAGCCTTTAATGTCCAAACCTTATTAATACAAACTAATGTATTAGTGTAAGGTGATGACTCTTTTCTTGATAATGTAATCTTTTGATTTACACTATTACCAAATTGAGTTGACATAGCACCTGCATTCCATTCATTATTGTTTTTATTTGATTTAATTGACATTTCACAAGGTACTGATCCTATTGAATCCCATAAGAACAATAAATCATAAGGTAAATTACCTTTCTTTTGCTCATCAATCAAATCTAAAATAAATCCAGCAACATCTTCAATAGAATTAATAGTTTCTCTATCTACATAAATAAAATTACCTTCATAATTTTCAACTTCACCCGTTTCTTTGTTTATAACTTCTTTAACATCCATACCCATCATTTTTGCATGATCCCAAGACCATTTCATTTCTGTAATGATGAATACTGGTAGTATTTTACGAGTTTGGGCAGCAACAGCAGCTTCTAAAAGAGCTGTTGTTTTACCTGTATCTGAATGCCCTCTTAACAACACAATATGTCCCATAGGAATACCTGGTATTGAAGTAACATCTTGGAATGCAGGTGATAAAGGGATCCATTCTTGATCTTTAAACTTAATATTTTGTTTTAATCCCTTTTTCTCCTTAAACGCATTTAAGTTAAAGTTTGATTGTATCTCTGCAGAGACTGCCTCCGATAGTGTTTTTTTCTTTTTCGCCATGTATTTTATTTATTAAAACGGTAAATCGTTTTTTTCTTCTTTATCCTCCTTAAACAAATCATCAAATTGATCTACTTTTGCTTTAGATTTATTAGTATCTAATGAATAATTTGGGGTTGTAGCAGTATCTTTTGGAATTGAAGGTGATACCTCAGTTTCACCATCTGATAGAAATTCTTCTAATGCTGATTTAACTTCATCAAAAGTAAATTTCTTAAATACATCCATTGGATTAGGTTGATTTTCTAATAAAGATTTAACTAAACTTTCATTATCAGATAATGCTGTTGTTTTAAGAGATGGTCCTACTGATGTTTTATTATAAGGAGTTCCAGTAACTTCAGGTCCTACAGTAGTTAATTTAATATCTCTACCACCTACTATATCAGTAAAATCACCAATTTCATCATCAGAAGCCATATTTAAGAAATCTTGATAAACTTCTTTACCAAATTGCCATAATTTAACACCTTCACTTTCTTCACCTCTTATTATAACAGGAGCAAAAATACGTGTTTTAGCATCTAATTTTTTAGCTAATCTCCAATTTTCTTTATCTCCACTTTGACGTAATTGTTTAGTGAATTCTTGTATTGGATCCTTTTGCCCCCAATTTTGAGGAGAAGCCATTACTCTTTGACCTATACCATAATAAAATAGCATCTCTGTAAAAGGAATTTGTTTGTTAAATTTGTTAGGTACTACTCTAACTACTTGTTTACCAACTGATGGTTTCCAGAAAAGTGATTTTCCACCTCCTGCTTTGTTTGTAGATTGCTTGTTTAACGATTCTAAGCGTTGTTTGATAAGATTTAAATCCATAATAACTTTTTTTTTTGTTTATAACGTTTATTAATGTGATGAATATACGAACGAATATTCAAGGGGCCTAACTATACTTCAAGAATTTTATGAATCTTTGTCTTTAATTGCTTCAATTCATCTCTTTGAGTAAGTAAAACTGTATTTCTATAATGTTCCCAAGTAATTGGAAATTTAGTATCAACTACTCCTCCATTTAATTTTTTAATTAATTCATTAAGAGCATTTATAGTATATAATGTGTTTGATTCTTTTTTTCTATGTACTAGAATCGTGTTTTGTGGTAAGCTATCTAGATTTGCCTGATCAATATTATATGTGCAAACATATTCATCATTGCTTTTAATATGCAATACAAATATCTTATTATACATGATATCATACTTAGAAGTAAGATCTTCAATTAGCGAATCTAGTTCGTCTAATGTTGTAAATGTGCAAAATAATTTGTTATTCAAATCTTTTATATTTAATGTAGAGAATTCGTTAAAATCATCTACAGTATACATATTAACAGGTTTATCTAAAATCGTAGTTGTTTCCATAACTTTCTTTTATTTGTAATTTATATTTTTTTATTATTTGTTTAATTTCATCAATCAAATCTTCTTCTCCTTCTTTAAAATCAAACAAAAACGAATCATAAGTATATAAGACTAGCTTAGTTTCTCGATTTCTTAATGATTTAAATATGTCCCACAATATACGAACATTCATTGCGGTCTCCAAGTTTTGAAGAACATAATTCAATAACTTTTGAGGTTTCATGTCCTCTAATTTATCTTTTCTATACACATGCTTTGAAACCGGACACTCAATCCAGCCCTCTTCGTTAAATCTTTGCCACAAATCATCCACATATATTTGAACTCTTTGAAAAAACTCCAGATTTTTAAACTGCTCGAATACTCCTCCGTATAGTTGTTTGAATGTTAACTCTTTAGATTTTTGGTAATCCACTCCATACATTTTTGCAAAGGCCTTATGGATATCTTCATCACCAAAATCATACCCCACCAACAAACCCAAAAGAGTAGGATGATAAGCACCAATATCCAACTCAATAAACCCATCATTCCGAGGAATAAAGCTCTTCCTACATCCATTATCTTTATTAAGTGCTGCATAATTGATTCCATTAAATTTATTTGCGGGTCTAGTTGTTAATGTTTTAAAGTTGTACTGCGTGTATACGTATTCGCTACGCTCATCGTAAAAGTGCGATTTGAATTCGTCTCTATTAATTCGTATACCACTTTGCTCCACGGCGTTGAAAACCACTGTGGCTTTTGTATTATAAAAGTCGTTGATTGGCTCATTTATTTTGTCTTTTAAGTCGTTAAATATCGTTTCACAATATTCATAATGTTTAACTATAGGTATTATTCTATTAACATCCTTTTTATCGGGATATTTGTTGTAAAAATAATTATGTGCTTGCGTTGATTCTGGTATATACGTAGGCGTTGTTAATGTGATGTCAAAGAGCTTTTGTAATATCAAATAATGTAAAAATTCCTTCTTATCACGTACATACACCTTGTCTAATGTGTCTAACACGCATTTTATTGCGTCTATACCAACGTTTAACGTCTCGCTATGGTCGTTTGTCAATATAAACCCTTTTGCGGCATTTAACGGACGAATATAAACAGCACATATGCCACCTTTTGTGGGATGCTCTACATTAGAATATGGAATTATTTCAACAAATGCTTCCTCTCTAACATAATTTTTAAATACCTCTAACTGCTTATCATCTTCAACTAACCAAAACATAACTCTTATTTTGGTTCAATATACAATAATTTTATCTATAATCCAAGTTTAATCATAAAGTTGTTCTAAAACTTTAGATGACCTTGAGTGAGTTTTACCAGTCATGGGAGTTCCATCTAACATTATATGATATTCTCCAATATATGCTGTTCCATCAGGAAGAACTAAACCATCACCATTTGAATATAAAATTTCACCTCTATTAGGAATATAAAATTGTAAATAATTATTACTTAAAAAATTTCTTAAGCCTTTTTTACCAATTTTATTTTCAATTAATATAACTTCATTTTCATTTGCATTAAAAATTTCACTTTCCCCTCCTGTTAGTGTCCATTCAATAGAAAACAAAGTATATACTTTCCAATTGTATGCAGGATTTCTCATATTCATTTTATTATGAGTATCTTTATTTAATTCTATATAAATAGGTTCGTTGGTTTTAACTGCAAAATATCTTGTAAATATCCCTAAATTGTATTCTTCTTCTGTTGGTTGAGGATAGTATTGTTGGGGAATTAATTTCGTTAAAGAAATATCTACTCTATTAAGATTATTATAAGTGTTAATATCATCCATATTTTGATATTGGTTTGGGACTACTTCAGCATCATAATTATCAGCGTATTCTTGAAATACTTTATCCTGGGATTCTAGTTCTTCTATATTACCTAAATCTTCTATTATAATTAATCTTTCTGATGGTTTATCTTTAGGGTTTTTACCCGTGAATACTGCCCCGTTATACATTTCCCAATAAAATCCTTGATAGGGGATACCGGTTTTAGCATTTTTATACTCATCTCCACGAGTAAATAAATTAGTTATTATTCTATTTGCTGGTATATACATAATTTTTATTTAGGCCCTATATAAGGATTAGGTAGTAAATTTTTAGATAATGCTAACCTTTCAAACCTTTCATATAAACTTAATTCTTTAGCTAGCATTAATGGTTTTGTAATATTAATATCATTTATTTCCATTTTAAAAGATCCAATATTCCATAAAGTACTTACTAATATATTCATAGCTTGTTTTGATTGTTCTTTAGAAGGTGATAAATAATACATTCCTGTTCCTTTTTGATTACCTCTTTGATTAGTTTGAGCATTAAATTTTAATCCAGGACCTATACATCCTTGGAGATTGCTAGTTGCCTTAGAACCTGCATGAATTAATATTGAACCTCTTGTAAAACCATTTCCGGATATTTGATTTTTTACATAGTCACCTTTTTCATTACCTATTAACCAAAAACAATTACCCCATTTCCCTGTTGCATATGATATAACTCTGTAATTATCAGTAGGAATACAACTAACCTTTGGTTGGTTTCCTTTATATGGTAATTCTACTGTAGCTAGAGAAAATAAAATTTGTTTTTCATCAGTACCTAAAACATCCATTATACCTAAAGTTTGAGTACCATCATCTAGTATTCTACTTAACCTTACCCTTAGTAATTCTTCACTAGGAGTTAGTGGAGGTGGGGGGTTTGGTAAACTTTGGCCTACTGTTATTTGTCTTGGAGTTATTTTCATTTACTTTGATTTATCATAAGAAGGTGAGGATTGTGTTCCTATTTTTGTTGTCCAAGATGAAAGATTAATTTCATGGTCCACAGATTTGATTAAAATATCTATTTTATCATTATCATAAGTTAATGGTAAAACTTTATTATCAATTTTAAATGCTTCAAAAAGCCTCATACCAGTTATACCATCTATATCTAATGAAAAATTAAATGGTAAAAAGAAAGGTGATGGTCCCTGTGGTGCTTTCCCATTATCTGAAGGTTTTGGTTGTGCATAATATCCTTGTAAAGCTTGTATATATTGGGTATGATTAGCATTAAAAGAATTTATATCTTCTGAATACCAATTTAAATCATCCATTATTTGATCCCACGGTCCACCAGCTCCACCACTAAAAGCATCAGCAATTCCTGCTGATGAATTCATTACATTTATCATCTGTGCTATTCTTACTATTTGAGCTTGTTCTTGACCTTTTTCATCCCTCCCATCATCCTGAGAACCTCCACTAGTTTTAACAGGCATAACTCTATCTACTAAACCTTCATTGTAATTAGAAAATGAAGCAGCATTACCTGCTGTTTGATTACCATTTTTTTGTGCTCCAATTGTAACCATAGCAGAAAACTCTTTAGATATACTAGCATCAATTGAAATATTTTTTATAGCAGATCCTTTTCCAAAAGTATTAAAAGTACAGAATTTTTCAATCTTACCAGGTATTCTTGGTGGCGGGCGGTCTTTATATCTTTGAGGGGTTTTGTTTCTAAATACAATCTTTGATTGATCATCACTTAATTCTACAACAATATCATTAACTCCTCCTGTTGACTTATTAATATTAGCTATTAATTTTTGAAGAAATCTATTTAAAGATTTTGCATTATCATTATCTATAGGGCATTCTTCTAAAACTTGTGCTATATGGTTTATATTAATAAGTATTTGTGACATTCTAGCAAGATTATCATCCCATTTAAATCCACCTGGATTTGCTGCTGTACCACCATATTTCATATGTTTTTCATTTACAACCCCAAAAAGATCCTCATCATATTCATTAAATTCAAGTTGTTGACCATAATTTATTAAATTTAACAACCCTCTCCATGCAAAAGAACCCACATCTTTAACATTCTGCCAACCTGAAGATGGGTCTTCAAAATCTAATGTATTTCCAGCTGACTGTGCTTTTTTAAAATCATTATAAGATAATGTTGGTTGTTCAAATGGTACTATACAACATGAGGGGTCTGATGAAAAATTGCCCTTTGGAAAATTAAATAAATTTAAGTCCATATGAAGGTCTTTGAAATCAAAATCAAAAGCACAACAAGGTATATTATCATTATTTAATAAAATATTTTGTTGTAACCAAGCTAAAAGATAACCAAAAGTAATATATACTTGAACTTGTTCATCATCATCATCTCCTCTATCTGAATTATTTATTTCACAGTGAAATTCTGCATTTTTTATTTTTAATGTTTGCCCTTTTTTTACAGAACCATCATCATTAATTAATGTAAAATTCTCAAAATTTCTATCAATAAAATTACCCTCATATCCTGAATTACCACCAAGCCAACCTTTTTCACCTTGATAAATAGAATATAACCAAAGATTTAATGAGGATTTTGAAGCTTGTGATATTAATGGAAGTTCCTCAGAAATTTCATCATCTTCTTCTTTCTTTTTACTTCCAGGATTAGCAATATTAAATGTATTAATTTTAAGAGATTCTATTAATTCACCCATTCCCACTAAAGTAACAGTACAATCATAACTACCATCAGGGTTAAATTTCCAATTAAAATTACTTATTTTACCATATACTGCTCCATAATTACCGCATGTTCTATCTTGTTCGTCTCGAATGTTTTTAATTAACTTATATTGATCTGTAGGATTATTAAATAAATAACGTAAAGCTGGAGATTTGAATGAATCATATGCTTCTAATACTGGAGGAGTTTGTTTACTATCTAAATAAACACTCCACCCAAATTCTAAAAGTACAGTATACCCAGGACGCATATATAAAAGATCTATTAATGCTAGTTGGTTTCTACTAAAGCATTTTATATTTATTTCTGTTTTTGTTAATGCACCATTATTTATATATTTTACAGATGCATTTGTTATTCCTGGCATAGGCACTAAGCCTCTTTCAGATGTACCTCCCCAACCATAAGCTCCTTCAAAATTAGTTCCAAAATCTAAACCACTTAGAAAATCTCCTGTTGAACTATCATTTGCTGCATCATTTTGATTTTGGTCTGGTTTTAAAGCAGTTGCTCCTCCTTGTAGTATAAAATTTTCAGCTAGGTTTTGTCCTACTAATTCTTGTTCACTAAAACCTAAAGAAGTTAAATTATTTACTTTATTAAAATCATTTATATCTACTGCACTTGCTAATCTAATCCATGGGGTTTTTGACTGTTGGTATAATAAATCACTAGAAGAATTTTTAATATCTTTTGCTAAAGAATTTTGCCTAGCTTCAATTTGATTAGTAACTACTTCACTAAAAGGTCTTCCTATTATGTTCATATTTACAAATCATTTAAATTTCTATAACCATCTACTATTCTGCTAACATCTTGAGGAATAGCTAATTGTGAACCTGGTGTTAGAAACAATGACCCAAAATTTACTTTATTTGGGTTTCTTATTGATATTATCCACCATAAAGTTACATCGCCATAGAATTGAAACGCTAAAGAATCTAATCTATCACCAAATTCAGATTCAATATAAATATCACTTTCACGAGCTCCAACCTCAGGGTAAGAAACTGTTGTATAATATTTATCTCCAAGCGTCCCAGTAAATGGATTTTTATTTCTTATAATGTCTATAGTTTGATATCTGTTCATAATAATATTCTAATTTTGAGATTGTTGTGCTCCTGACTGGTTATATGAATTATAAGTATCTTTGTAATTTGTGTTTCCTGATGAATTAGCTAATGCAATATATTTCTGTATTGGGTTTGTTAGGCTACCTGCTTTTGCAGGTATAAATTTATGAATTGGTACAAAAGTAAATCCTGTTACTTTAATCATATGTGGTAGTTGTTTAACTGAAGTATCTTCATTTCCCTCAACATCAATTGCTATTTCCCAAGGTGATTCTTGTGGAACTCCAAAACTTATACTTTTTATAATACCAGGTTGATCATATATGTAACCCCCTACTGTTATTTTAACTATATTTCCTCTCATCATCCCTGCCTCAGTATAATCTGGGGCTAGTATAGAAGCTAAATAATTTAATTTTTTATACATTGGGATTAATTCTGCTTTTGATTGTGCATAAACTGTCCAACCCATAGAAATTTCTCTTCCAAATCCTTGATAATTATATAATTCTTCTCCTCTACCCACATATTGAACCGCATCCCATTTAGCTGTATAGCTATCACTAAAATCATCTAAAAGTGCTCTAAAATGTAAATATTCATTAGTAACCCCTGAGTTGTTATTGTTAATAACACCTATATTAAAATTAACTGAATCTTTAATAGCTTTCATATAATCCGGCTGATCTCCACTATATATAGGCATAGCATTTATTTTATCTAAAGCTATTAAAGTTGAAGCGTCTACCCCATAATTTAAAACATTTTTAGTTTTTTGATTTGTTGCACCTGTATTAAGTTGACCCGCTGTTTGTCCTGGATCTCCATAATTAGTTTTTATATTTTGGTTACTATCCACATAATTTGGTGCTAAGGATAATACTGTTGAAGAACCCTCATAATTTGCTTCCATTTTCGTATTAGTAGGAAAATTTTCACCATTTACATGCTTTCTAAAATCTCTTGGATTACTTAACCCTGAACCATTTCCTGTACTTTTTAAGGGTTGGTCATATAAAAATTGTTGTGGTATTGTGTTCCCTATTATTGCTTGGTTAGTATGAGAATTTAATAATTTTCCTGCCTCTGATAATTGTGTACTTACACCTCCATAAGTTTGTGTATAAGGACTTAAATTATTTGTAATTGCACCTCCGGCTTGTTCAGTATACTTTGCTTTATTTAAATTTACTGTTAAACCCCCACCAGGACCACTAGCTCCTCCATTAGCTGTAAGTTCTGTTAATTGTTGCTCAGGGAATAACCCAGCAAATATTCCAGATACAGTTGACCCAGATACAAATATATTTGATTTTTTTATTTCATTATTGTTACTTGCATCCTGACCACCATATATACCTTGAGATAATGTTGGTGTTGAACTATTTAAAGCCCCAAAAATATCAGGACCATCAACCGTTTTAAATTTAGAAGCTTTTTGTGAATCGTTATCCAAAACGGTTTTACGTACTAAATTAGGTGTAAAAGGATTCACTGCAATTTCTGCATCTGCTAAATTATTGATATCATTTGTATTATCAATAAAGGTATTAAATAAACCCTCTCCAGTTAAAGGACCAATTGCAGAATTAGTAATTTTATAATAATTTCCAGAATTTAAGATATCTGCTTTATTTTTAAATACCGTATAATTTCCAATACCCGGAGAGTAATTTGCATCAAAAGGAGAGACATTTGTTGGTAATGAAATAAATCCTTCTGGTAGTTTTGAATTTTTTACTCCTGTTCTTTGAAGTGGTTCAACAAATGGGATGCTAGTTTTACCTATTCCTAATAAAGATTTAGGCCCCCCACCATATCTTAATATTGTTTGAGTATCAGGATATAAATCTATTTTACCTCCTACAGTTGTTTGAGAAAAATCACCTGTATTAACCCCTTGTAATATTCTAGCTAATCTATTAGCTGTACCCCCATCACTTCCATCAATATTTTGAGCATTAACTACTCCAAAATAACCATTTATACCTCCATTACTAGTTCTTGTAGCTATTCCATTGTTTAAACTTAATGCTGTATTATCTGTAAGAGGATTTGCTCCAAATAAGTTTGTAGCACCCGTAGCAATTGGGGCTAAACCAGTTTGTAGTAATGTTCCTACAGGTGTATATGCTCCTTGATTAAGGAGACCAAAACCATACCCTATTCCAAATGTACTTTCTGTTTTTACACTATTACGTGATAATACATTTTGTTTAGCTATAAATTCAAAACCATTAGGAGATTTTAAATCAAATAACATTTTTGATAATCTACTTACATCATTTTCGGCTGCAGTAATTGATAAATCCCCACCTCTTAATAGAAAATCAACCCCACCTGAAGGTAAAGGTTGTCCATCAAGTTGTTGTTGAAAAGTATCATTTACTCCAGGTATTGGGGAAACTATATAGGGTTGACCACTTTTACCTTGATCCCATCTATCACCCCCACTTGAAGTAAATTTCAACTTATTTAAATTAGTAGTTGAATTTATTATTAGTGGCATTTATAGCATTTTATTTGATTCTTACTTATAAAAAGGTACTACCTTCTCCTTGAAATCTAGCTGCTGCAACGGCTCCATCTTTACCACCTTGAGCTAATATAAAATCATCATATGTAGATTGATTATTATAATTTTTAGCTCCAGCTGCTGCTGATCTAGTATTTTGAGGACCTGTAAAGGCTTGTAATTGTGTTGGTTCTGGTAGAGGTCTCATAGGACCTGCATTTTCAAATCTAGGTGCTGCATCTGCCATAATTGGGTTACCATCATATGAATACTGATTATGTATAGTGGAACCTACAGCTTGAGGACTAGGTCCAACTCCTGTTGCTACTTTTTGAGATGGGTTGTTTGGATATCCTAATACTGACCCACCTGTATTATATTTGTTTTCTAATGATTGTGCCATAATTTTAAATTTTAATTATTTTGTTATAAATATTAACCTATTCTAGAAAATGCAATTAATAGATTTTTCCCAACTACTACTATGTACCTATTCCAGAAGATGCACGTTGTACTGTTTGACCTACTACATTACCATCCATCATTATAACTGTTCCTTTTTTAGCTATATCAATAAGTTCATCTAGTTTTTTTACAATTTTATCTTCTCCACCATTTCCTTCATCTCCCCCACCACCAAATACTCCTGCTAATTGTGCTAATGGTGCTGCTACTAAAGCTAAAGCTCCTAAGGCACCTATAATAGGTAATGCTCCTAATCCTGCTGTAGCCATAAGTGCTAAACCTCCTGCAATTCCAAATAATGCTGCTCCTAATAAAAACATGGGTTTGATTTTTTCCACTGTCATACTTTCCATTATTGTAACAATTCCTAATGCCACAGCTGATATTACAGTAGCTACTCCTCCAAATATTGAAGTTATAATAGTTCCAAATGCTTTAAATGCTGGTGCCGCCATTCCAAGAGCTTTTCCTACACCCATTATAGATAAGGTAAATATTGCCATACCAGCTGCTAAATAACCTAACCCTGCAGGTCCTAATCCTGATATAGATTTACCAAGAGATGATAATCCGTCCCCAATTCCTGTAAGAAATCTTTTAATCATTGACCCGGATTGTGGTTTTATATCTTTTGTACTATCTGTTAATCCTCCAATTGCTCCTCCAGCTTTATTTATAGGTCCCATTGGTCCTGTAGGTACTGACTTATTCATAGCACTTAAAAATGGAATACCACTTTGTTTAGGCTTTGCCCCAAACAATGAACCAAAACCACTTTTTACTTTCTCAATAAGTCCTGTAGTTTTTAAAAATGATAATGCTTCTTTTCCTAATGTTTTCATTTCTGCAACAGATCCTTTAAGAGCTATTAATATTTTTGCCCCCAAAATAAAAGCAACTGAAGTTAATGTTAATGCTAATACTGTTACGTTTGCTAATATAGGTGAGAAAAAATCTAATATACTAGCAGCAGCTTGAGCTAATTTATTTAAAGATTTTGTTATTTGTTCTGTAGTACTTAATCGTTTTGCTTCCTCTAATGATATATCTGCTACTTTTGCGGCTTGTTCTGTTGTTAATCCACTTTGTATTTTTTGTTGGTATATCATTTTAGCCATTTCTTCTCTAGACATACCCATAGCTCTAGCCGTTGCATCTTGCTGTATCCTATTACCAGATGAAAAGGCTTTTAGTACTGCTTGATTATTTCCTAATTCTTCTGCTACTCCTTTTAAATCATTATTTAAGGCTAGTTGTCTAGCTTTATCTAAATTAATTTCCTTACCAATAAGCATTTCAGCTTCCATTTCTGCTTGAATGGAAGATTCAAAATCTAATAATGAACCTGCTATCTTATCTACTTGCTCTAATGATAACCCTAATTTTCGAGCTTCCATAGCAGCATCCTGTATCAACCCAGGTTGGCTTCCTAATGATAAAGTTACAGCAGCTGAAGCACTACCTACATCATTCATTACATCAGATATATTTATACCAACTTTATTCGTTTTAACAAACGATGTAAAAGATGATTCCATATTACCTGTAACTGTAGATAATTCTTGACCACTTAATTTTGCAAACTTAGCTAATTGAGCAGCTTCATGAGCCCCCATACCCATTTGCTTTGTTAATTCGGTTACTTCAACAATTGTATCTTCATCAAAGATATTGGCATTTACACCTAGTTCTTTACTCAACTCTGTCATGGTCTCTATCTGTTCTGTTGATAAAGCTAGACTTCCATTAAGAGCAGAAAATTGCTCAGCATTTTGCCCCGTTACTTTTCTAAACTCTCGTTGGGACTTTCCAAGTTCTTTAAAAGCTCCCGCAATAGCACCTAATACAACAGATGGGTCTGTTAAAGTATCAGCAAGATTTCTAACAGCTGATCCTACACCTGCTGCTAATACTTTCATCTTACCAAATTGCTCTCCTCCCTCTTCTATAGAATCAGCAACAGCTCGCATATCCTTTTCAACTTTATCGAGCTTTAAAGCTTTTGAAAATCCTCCAGCCATTGTATTTAGACTTGAAAGTAAATTACCTGCAACTCCCATGGCTTCATTAGACCTTTCTCTTCCTGCTATTTCTTCTGTGATTTTACCTACTAAGCTCTCCTCTTGAATAAAGTTTTCTTTTTTAGCTAATAGTAATGACTTTTCTTCTTCATTTAACTGGATGCCTTGTTTTTGCTTTAAGGAAACTAACTCTACAATTCTTTTAACTTCTTCAGCAGCTGCTATTGCACTAGATTTATACTTAGCAAGTTGTTTATCTGATAGTCTACTAATGTCTTCTTCATTTTCAGCTAATTTTTTAGATATGCTGACTAATTTACTATACTCCATAGCAGCTCTTTTAGTTTCAGATACCTGTTTTCCTAATTCGCCTGCTATACTTTCAAAAGTTCCTTGGAATTCTCTATAAAGACTCTCACCACGCTTAATTTCTGCGTTGTATTCTCTTTGTGCGTCAGTTAGTTTATTTATTTTGTCCTTAGACATATAGGATTATTTTGTTATAAATATCAAAAGCATCTATTTTCTAGATGCCTTTGTCGAATAACTTGGTGGTGTTGTTCGTTTTGCGTTTTTAAGAAACTCAGGTGCAGTTACCTTACCATCTGTGGTTAAAGATTTACTACTACTACTACTCTGCCCTTGTTGTTTCTTAACAGCATTATTTTCTTCTATATAAAAATCATTTATTTTCTGAAATGTAAAATTACGTAACCATATAGGCATGTTGTAAACAGTATGCCAATCGTAACCTCCTTTACCATGAAATACTATATCATGGATTTGAGAAAATAAACTTACTCTATAAGTCTGCGTCAGGCCAAAAAAAGTTAAGCCCTATAGGGATGGTGATGTCCTCTTCGCCACCCTCTATTGTATCTATAGGTATTTTTAAATTAACATCTGGTTGGAAATCCCTAACATGGTTTCTAAATGCTCTAGAATCTTGTGCTAAAAAGTAATTATCTACAAAATCTCTAACATCTTTTTTTTCACTTGAACCATCAACCGATACTATCATATATTTAAGACGTGTTGATAGTTCTGGAGAGGAATTTTTATTTATTTTCTTTAAACCTTTTAATTCATTATCAATTGCAGTTTCATCACCATGATTTAATAATTTAAATGTAAGAATTGTTTCTGATTTAGGGCAAGTGAATGGGAATTCATTTTGGCCTTGCTCAAATTTAGATTTATCAAATTCTTTATTTTCTAAAGTTGATAGATCTACTTTAATTGTTTCATTTTTATATGTAAATTCATAATCACTACCATAACCTAATATTCTAGCAGCTATTAATAATGCATTTTTATCACCTACTACTAAATCTTTATAATTACATTCAGATACTATTAATTTTTCTAATAGTTTATCTAATACTGTACCTTTTTGAATATAGGATTGATTAGTTAATATATCTTCTTCTTTAGCAGTCATGTATTTCATTTCTACTTTTCCGGATGATAATGGGTTTTCTTTAAGGTAAACTATTCCATTTGATGGAAGTTCTACCATTTCTGTTGGGAATTTTAATTTTGATTCGCTCATATCTTTTATTAGTTATAACTTAATTTCGTGTATACATATTTAATATAAAAAAAAGCTTGACCAAAGCCAAGCTATTCTTTAATATATGTAATTTCTTTTTTAGAAATTTAACACACAGTAATCCATCCCTAGAGTTAATGAGATATCTTGAGCTTCTGCTTCAGTATCCCAATTATATCCTTTAAATGTTGCATCTTTAATAAATGCACCTTTTATAATCCATTCAGAAACTACGTCTCCTACAGGACCTAATACATTAATTGTTACGTCTTTTTTATAGAAATCACTATAACCATCTCTACCAGTAACTGATTCATGGTGTAATCTAACCCACTCCATAGTTGCTTGTGCTCCTGATGGCGTAATTGGATCATACAATGTCATTGATAAATCAGACCATTTAGCTTTTCCTTTTACTTTTCTATAAGTATTAATGTGATTTAATACTATTTCACCTTGCTCTATTTTAAGTTCACCTACTTCTTTAATCATATATGATGGTATACCATCTACATACATTATAAATCTATTGGCAACTTTTGGTTCAAAAGCTGTGAAAAACATTTCGTTTGGATTTACTACTGCCATTTTATTATTGTTTTATTTTATTATACATATTATGTTTTATACTTCTTATGATGGGAACGTAGCTCCAGTTGGTAAAATGTTGAAATCTAAGTAAATAAATTCAGCAGTTTTAGTTGGCTGTACAAATATTGCACCTACCATTTGGTTTCTATCAACCACATCTGGTCCATTATTTGAAGCGTCCATTTGTACTTTAAAGGCATATAAACCTTGTCTTTGTTGTACTGACTCCATATATGGGTTTACTTGTGATAAGAAGTTATTTCTTGTTGCTGCTGTATTTTGTTCAAATACTAAATTATCAGCGATTTGTACTATAAATGATTTTAAAGCTATTAATAATCTTCTTACATTTATTCTATCTAATGCAGATGCTGTTGATTGTAAAGTTTTCTGACCAAATACTACAACTCCTTTTCCAGGGAATGTAGCTATTGGATTAACTTTTCCTGTATATAAGTCATCTCTATTAGTTTGAGTTAATTTTCTTTGCGCCTGTACTACCGTATTTAAGCCACCTCTATTAATTCCAGCGGGAGCGAACCAAGCTTCACTTGTTCGGTCATTAAACGCGTATACACCAGGAATCATCGCTGATGGTACTGCCCATACTAACTGTCTTGAATCTGGATCTGCAATTTGAACCCAAGGCCAATAAGCTGCAGCATATGAATTATCAAGTGAAGCAGCTTGTGCTTTTGCTGTTGTTACTGTTCCACCTGAGTAGCTAACTAAATCTACAATTGCTATAGCATCTCCTCTTGTTTGAGTATTTTGTATTAAAACATTCATTGGAGTTGCCATCATTGAAGATGCATAATATAAACCTGGAGATGAAATAATATTGTATGAATAATCATCTTTATTTGCTAATAAATTAAACGCATCTGTGTATACTGTCATTTCTGTTGCCGCCATACCTTGAGTATTTGTATCAGAAATTTGATCATAATAATTAGCTTTAGTATATATTGGGAATCCTGTTTTAGAGAATAATTCTCCTTCTGCTCCATTAAATGATCCACTTCCTATATCTGGTAAAGAAGATGTAAGTGCTGGTTTAAATGCTCCATTATTATCAAAATAATTTGGAGTTTTTAATGCTACTTCTTTTACTCTAACATATCTTGAAGCATTTGGAAAACTTCCAACTGTACTAATATATGGGTCTGGCGTTCCAGCTCCATTAAGTACTTTTGTTTGATTTCCTACTACTCTTTCAATGTAATTAGATGATTGTGGGTCTAATGATACATTAGGGAATATTTCAAGTACTCTTTTAGCAGTTGATGTATCATTACCTTGTCTAATTATTAAACTAAATGTTCCAGTTGCTGGATTTGTACCTTGTATTTCCCATCTAATATTATCTACAGTACCATCTGTTAAAGTTCCATTATTTCCTTCTGTAAGGCCACTATTCATTATTGTACCATCACTTAATGTTTCTAATACAAATGATTCTTGATCTACTATATCTGCACGTACTAATGTAAATTGTACATCAGCACTACCTATTGAAGGTGGTAATGTTGGAGCACCTATATTAGCTGCGGGAACTGATACTACTTGGCCTACAGCAAAATCATCATCTGAATCTTGTACAGCTACTGTAGCTGAAACAGGCTCAATTAATAAATTATTATTTGTATTTTGACTATTACCTGATGTTGTTGTTGTTTGAAGAGCTGTAGATGTTGCTATACTTCCATTTTGTAAATCACTATCAGAAAATGTAAATACTACATCGCTTGGGAAAGATGAAACTCCTCCCACATTAGGACCTGTAATTGTAAGAATATTTCCTGCTTGGAATCCTTCTGCAAAATTTGCAGATGGTGTTATACCAGTAACTGCTGTTGCTATATTAGCAGTTGTTAATGTTCTTCCAGTAGGTCCTCCTGATGAAGCTCCAAATGGAGCACCTGATAAAGCATCTAATTTTGCAGTAGTTATAGTAATTACTGAATTAGTTTGCCAACCAGTAGTTCCTGTAGCATCAGTACATAGTACATTTGTTATAACTCCACCTTCTGATTGAACTGAAAATGTTCCACCTGATCCTACGTTTGTTGTACCTATTTGAGCTAATGTTAAACCTGATACTGTTGTGTTGTTAGCAACAGTTAAATTAGATAATGATGTTCCAAATGCTGCATTAGCAATTAGTTGGCCGTTTTTAGCCCAAGCTAAATCAAATGAACCTCCACCAGTACCGGTATTTGCTGGAACTCCTTCACCTCCACCAGATGATATTACATATTTTAGTGAAGCTGGAGTACCTAATCCATCTGTAATAGTTGAAGTACCACTAGCTACTCCACCACCTATTGGTGATGTTGATGGTGCTTTTGATTGTAATTTTACCATTCCTGATCCTAAAGAACCAGCAGTAATGCTTAATGTTTCTCCAGCAGCATATCCTGTTCCTAAAGCAGAAGGAGTTATTGTTACTGTAGCTATTGCTGATCTTCCCGTTACTCCAATTGGAGTACCTGTTGTTACAGTTGCAGTAGCGTTTATACCATTTCCATTACCATTTATTGGAACTACTTTTGAAAAATTTGGAAGTAAATCTTGAGGATTTGTACCTGCTGCAAATCTAAAAGCTATTGAAGAAGCATCACCAACTACGGCAGAAGCCCCTGTGTATAGTTTTCCGTTTTGTTGATTTCTTATTATATTAAAAATAGTACCATCAGTAACTGTTCCATCTATAGAACCTGTAGCTCTAAATGTACCTGATTCACCACCTCTAGCTGTTCCTTCTACAAAAGATCCTGAAAAGTTGAAAGAACCAGAAGTTAATGTTGTACTTTCTGCTTCACTTTCAATAGGTGAATCTGTTGTTGTTGCTGGAGTCCATGATCCTGATGCTACTCTATTTACTATTAATGATGTACCACCATTATTGAAGTAATTATAAGCTGAGATAGATGTAAAATATGTGTAAGTGTCTGATCCACTTATAAATGTACTACCAAAATTTGCTAAATACTCTGAATAACTTGTTACTAACTTAGGAATGTTTACACTACCTAAGACTGTTGGTCCAACGATACAAGCTCCTGCTTGTACTGGTTGTGAAGTTACTTGAGATTGATCATTTTCTCTTGCTAATACTCCTGGGGAAATTAATGTTTCTGCCATTTTATTATTATTTTATGATAAATATACTAAATTTTTTCAAAATTTTATTTACTTGGTAAAAATTTACCTGTTTCTAAAGAAATGGTACCTGGACCATATTTTTCTTCTAATTCTTTTGCTAAATTAGCTTCTTCTTGTTGCAAACCTTGTAAACTTAATTTTAATTGTTCTTTTTTTATTTGAATGTTATAATTTTGTACTTCTATAACGCCTGAAACTTCTGTAATTTTCGTTAATCTATCTTTTAATTCTTGAATTTTACTAATTTCTTCTTTTTCTAAAACTTTATTTTTTTCAATCATTCGATTTTATTTTGTTATACATATTAGAAAACTTCTAATAATATATATTTTAACTAACACTATTTACTTCATCTATATTTGCTGAACCAATTGCATTAATTTTTTCTATGTTATCATTTGTTATAGCATTAACAGTATTAGGATAACCAGGTCCAGCATAATCAAATGATAAATAAATGTTACCTGTTGTATTACTTCCTATATTCCAATTTGTTAAATTATTATTATCAACTGCTACATTTAAATTATTATAATCTCCAGAATTCATCAAAACTAATTTTAAAAATCCATCAGTCCCAGCATCGGTTATTGCTGTAGAATTTAAAGTAATAGCTTGAACAGTAGTACTATCTGGTGAATTAAAAGCATTACTATAAGGTACTAAAGGATCTGCAATACTATCCCACCAATCATCAACGGTAAAATTACTACCAACTTCTGTTCCAAATCCATTAAATTGTGCTAATCTATTACTTAAAGTTCCAGTTGAACCAGTTGAGGGTTTGAAATTGAATTTTAAATTTGTTATATCTCCTGCTGTATATCCTGTAAAATCAAATCCCCAATATGATCTTTTAAAACCAAAAGAAGCACCACCTCTAGCTGAATTTCTAATAGTACCAGAAACTATTGAATTAGTACCTTCTGTATTGTTACTATTACTATCACATTCTGCTGCTTCTCTAGCATTTGTAAAATTATTCTGCCCAGAGGGACCAATTGCAGCAATTGCATTTTTCGACCAATATAAAGTTACTGCTGGCATATTTTAAAATTGTTTTTTAGGTAAATAATATTGACTATAATTAAAATAGCTATTTAATGGTGGGTTAATGTCATATACGTCATATATTACATCTGAAATATCATAGTAATTATCTGATCCAGTCATTGAATTCCACCATGTTGCTTTTCCCCCTGCTTTCATTAATGATGGTAAAACTGTAGAAAATTTATCCATATCTTGATCACCATAAGTATCCATAAATAAACCATCATAAGTACTTAATGTATCTTTTACATCATACCAACTACCTTCTACTACAATTACATTAGATTTATCAGCAGCCCATGCTTGAGCTTTTGGAATCATATCTGGGTGGTTTTCTATAATAGTATGTGAATTAATTGTATGGGATTGAATATACGTAGCTGATATACCCATTCCAAATCCTATTTCAAGTATATCACCTCCACCTTCACATATATAAGCTGCTGAAGCTGACATTAAAGGATCTTCCCAATCCATCATTACTTCCCATTCAGCTTCTGTGTCGGTATATATTATTTTATTTTCATTAAATTCTAAACTTTGTGATATGTAACTCATATTTTAATTATTAAGCTATTTGTATCCATGTTTTATCTGGATCAAAGTAAATTGAATCATCAGTTGTAGCATAACCACAAATTCTAGCATAACCTGATCCTGGAACTGAGTCTGTCAAATTACCTGCAGTATTTGATAGATAAAGTGGAGCTCCTAAATTAAATCCATGACCTTCAATAGTTATAAATCCTCTTAATCCCATACCCACACTATTCACTGTTCCACTTCCAATAGCAATTCCTAACATATGACTAGCAGGATCTTCTCCATTATTAGCATCTGCTAAAGACCAAGTTCCACTTGTGTTTAAATAATATACTTTTCTTGATGTAACTGAAGTTGTAGCAATAGATTTAGTAGCAATACCTGACCATCCCGTTGCTTCTTGATCATCAGTAAGTAAAATACCTGAATTTCCATCAAACTTCATGAAAGTCACACTATTTACAGTATCTTCAATTGTAATAGTTTCAGTTTCTAAATTTGGTGATGAACCATTCAGTTTCATTATACCATTATTGGTTGTTCCTGTTATTGTAGCTGAACCATCATTTCCATTATTACCTGAGTTTCCTGAAGAACCAGATGTACCATTGTTTCCTGAGTTTCCTGAAGAACCAGATGTACCATTGTTTCCATTGTTTCCATTAGCTCCATTGTTTCCTGAGGAACCTGATGTACCATTATTTCCATCGTTTCCATCGTTTCCTGATGAACCTGAGTTTCCTGAGTTTCCTGAAGAACCAGATGTACCATTGTTTCCATTGTTTCCATTAGCTCCATTGTTTCCTGAGGAACCTGATGTACCATTGTTTCCATCATTACCTGATGAACCTGAGTTTCCTGAGTTTCCTGAAGAACCAGATGTACCATTGTTTCCATTGTTTCCATTAGCTCCATTGTTTCCTGAGGAACCTGATGTACCATTGTTTCCATTGTTTCCTGAGTTTCCTGAGGAACCTGATGTACCATTGTTTCCATTGTTTCCATTAGCTCCATTGTTTCCTGAGGAACCTGATGTACCATTGTTTCCATTGTTTCCTGAGTTTCCTGAGGAACCTGATGTACCATTGTTTCCATCATTACCTGATGAACCTGAGTTTCCTGAGTTTCCTGAAGAACCAGATGTACCATTGTTTCCGTTGTTTCCATTGTTTCCTGAGGAACCTGAGGTACCATTGTTTCCTGTATTTCCTGAGGAACCTGATGTACCATTGTTTCCATTGTTTCCATTGTTTCCTGAGGAACCTGAGGTACCATTGTTTCCATTGTTTCCATCATTACCTGATGAACCTGAGTTTCCTGAGTTTCCTGAAGAACCAGATGTACCATTGTTTCCGTTGTTTCCATTGTTTCCTGAGGAACCTGAGGTACCATTGTTTCCTGTATTTCCTGAAGATCCTGAAGTACCGTTATTTCCTGTATTTCCTGAGGAACCTGATGTACCATTGTTTCCATCATTACCTGATGAACCTGAGTTTCCTGAGTTTCCTGAGGATCCTGAAGTACCATTGTTTCCATTGTTTCCATTATTTCCTGAAGAACCAGATGTACCATTAGCACCTCTAGGAATTGTAAAATTGAATTCTGCGGATGCTGCTGTTCCTGAATTATCAACAGATGCTGCAGTATTTGGATTACCAGTTGTAGTACTTCCTACAGCTATTGTAGCAGCATTTCCTGAAGATCCTGAAGTTCCATTATTTCCTGTGTTTCCTGATGAACCTGAAGTTCCATTATTTCCTGTGTTTCCTGATGATCCTGAAGTACCATTATTTCCATTGTTTCCATCATTACCTGATGAACCTGAATTACCTGAGTTTCCTGAGGATCCTGAAGTACCATTGTTTCCATTGTTTCCATCATCACCTGATGATCCTGAAGTACCACTGTTTCCTGAAGATCCTGAAGTACCGTTATTTCCGTTGTTTCCATTGTTTCCTGAGGAACCTGATGTACCATTGTTTCCATCATTACCTGATGAACCTGAATTACCTGAGTTTCCTGAAGAACCAGATGTACCATTGTTTCCGTTGTTTCCATTGTTTCCTGAGGAACCTGATGTACCATTGTTTCCATTATTTCCTGAAGATCCTGAAGTACCGTTATTTCCTGTATTTCCTGAGGAACCTGATGTACCATTGTTTCCATCATTACCTGATGAACCTGAGTTTCCTGAGTTTCCTGAGGATCCTGAAGTACCATTAGCACCTCTAGGTATTGTAAAATTAAATTCTGCTGCAGCTGCTGTTCCTGAATTATCAACAGATGCTGCTGTATTCGGAGCGCCTGTTGAAGTACTTCCTACTGCTACTGTAGCGGCATTACCTGAAGATCCTGAAGTACCATTATTTCCTGTGTTTCCTGAGGAACCTGATGTACCATTATTTCCGGTATTTCCTGATGAACCTGATGTACCATTGTTTCCATTGTTTCCATTGTTTCCTGATGAACCTGATGTACCATTATTTCCGTCATTACCTGAAGAACCTGAATTACCTGAGTTTCCTGATGAACCTGAAGTACCATTGTTTCCATTGTTTCCATCATTACCTGATGATCCTGAAGTACCACTGTTTCCTGATGAACCTGATGTACCATTGTTTCCATTGTTTCCATCGTTTCCTGATGAACCTGATGTACCATTATTTCCGTCATTACCTGATGAACCTGAATTACCTGAGTTTCCTGAGGATCCTGAAGTACCATTAGCACCTCTAGGAATTGTAAAGTTGAATTCTGCTGCAGCTGCTGTTCCACTATTATCAACAGATGCTGCTGTGTTTGGATTACCCGTTGTAGTGCTTCCTACTGCTACCGTGGCTGCATTTCCTGATGAACCTGAAGTACCATTGTTTCCATTGTTTCCATCATCACCTGATGATCCTGAAGTACCACTGTTTCCTGAAGATCCTGAAGTACCGTTGTTTCCGTTATTTCCATCATTTCCTGATGAACCTGAAGTTCCGTCTGTTCCTGAGGAACCTGATGTACCATTGTTTCCATCATTACCTGATGAACCTGAGTTTCCTGAGTTTCCTGAGGATCCTGAAGTACCATTGTTTCCTGATGAACCTGATGTACCATTGTTTCCATTGTTTCCATCGTTTCCTGATGAACCTGATGTACCATTATTTCCGTCATTACCTGAAGAACCTGAATTACCTGAGTTTCCTGAGGATCCTGAAGTACCATTAGCACCTCTAGGTATTGTAAAGTTGAATTCTGCAGCTGCTGCAGTCCCACTATTATCTACGGATGCTGCAGTATTTGGATTACCT
>Ga0209337_1000599_pt1 | contig 29042 bp, 27 predicted proteins | sample LinPmetageLP53_FD_184044 | JGI IMG/M metagenome (GOLD analysis project Ga0209337, IMG submission 184044) | Marine viral communities from the Pacific Ocean - LP-53 (SPAdes) (version 2) | ecosystem: Environmental > Aquatic > Marine > Oceanic | place: Pacific Ocean | collected 2010-02-08 | reverse complement strand
ACTCGACTGTGATAGTCCCCGCCCCTCCGTCGACTACCATAAGCCTCAATCTTTCAGGCGCTTTGTTGGTAGGTTTACCAGTAGTAGTACTGTAACCTAATGGGTTGACTATGATGTTGAAAGGTACTTTTGGTATAGTAATGTCACTAGAAGATGTTGCACTATACTTCTTTACTTTGTATGAACCCATCGAGGTCCAAGGTGGTGCAATAGTGAAATCCACGGCTTCTAAGGCACTGCCTGTCAGTTCTTTAGAAAGTGCCTTTGCAGCAGCCGTACCTATGTTAATTGTAGCACTCGCACTAGTGGAGGCAGAAATAGAGGGTGTGGTAACCTCTGTAGAGATGGGATTTATAGGCTCTTCAAATCTCCAAAGACCAATTGTGTCATCACTCTTTATTGGCGCATAAGCCGCCCTTCCTGATTTCTTAGCCCCTCTTGAAAGATGAATCGATTCTATAGTACCTCTGTACTCTCCTCCTCTACCACCGATATACATGTTAGCAGGGGACATGACCACTCTTTGGTTTTCATCGAACTCCTTCGCTACCACCAAGTCGCCATTAATGTGCATAGACAGGTAGCGGCGGTTGAATGTAACAGTTACATTTAGTAATTCTCTGTGACCGTCGTTAAGAGCAGTAGAGTCATTTACGGCAGCATCTGTAGAAATGTAAGAATTATGTAAATCTAAAGCAGGGCTTGGGAAAAGAACTCCATCCCAATAACCGAAGTCTCCGTTAATTTTGTTAACAGGCTTGGCGCTACCTATACTGTGTATACTCTTAGTGCCAGCCGCCTCATTTTCTAAGTATATTTCAAAGGTAGCAGGCGCAGGGCTAGAAGGGCTACCCACAGTTAAGCGCATTATATTCTCGTATTCGTATACTATACCACCACAGTCAGGCATAATCCATGCTTCTAAAGTAAACGAGTCTAAGAACTGAGGTAGGTTTTTGTAATCCCCAGCGTCTGTGCCATGAATTATATTTTGGTTTGGAGGCACCAGTACCCCGTCAGTTACTCCGTTAAAGCGGAGCGCATATCCGGGGTCTATTATCACTGTCATAATCATACCCCCAGCACATAGTCAGACGCTAACAACTTCATATTGAAAGCGTAGTAGTTGTTCCCAGCATCATAGCGTACATGTAGTTTTTCAGGAAGAATCCTCATTCCACCTTCGTTACCACGAGAATTGCTAGTCAAAGTAATGAGAGTGTCTGCAACTAGATTTTCCAAAAAGTTGCCTAAACTAGCATCTACACCAGTTAGTTCTCCTAAGCCAAATCTTTCAGCCCAGTCAGAGTCCTTTTCTGTAACTGGATTACCACCTACTTCGTAGGGTAAAAGAGAAGGTACCATTTTATTAGATGCACTGACAGTGTTTCCAAGCGAACCTTTGTCATTAATCGACTGCTCTCCGAATGTAAGGAAGAAGTTTCTAGCAACTCCTGTTACACCTGAACTCTGAATGAGGCTGTCATAAGGCACCTGTATGCCTCTGATTAAATCCCTTTGTTTGTGAGCGTTTGAAAACAAACCTAACAAGTCTTGTACCTTGTCTCCGGCTGACTTAGACTTGCTGCTAAATGATAGACTCTCACCCTTGTCAGAACCAAAGTGTTCGCAAACTAAGGGAAATGACTGTATAACTTCGCCTATTACATACCAATTTACACCCTCGTTAAGTTGTGAAGTAGGTCCAAAATTACTACTTAACGCTACAGAAGTAGGTGCTTGCTTCTGCGTCACTGATATAAGCGGACCGCTTACTGTTGCAGAAAAAGCGCTACCTAGCGTAGTACCGCCACTCGATGTTAATTGGTCGCTTGTGCTATTTGCATTATCTACAACTTGAACACTTGTATTCTCTAAAACCCGCTTGAGTAATAAAGCCATAGTCGCTGCAGGGTTACCGTTACTTGATTTAGTAGTTATACCCTTTATTGGGAGATTTATTACGGCATTTCGCTGGCTTCTTTTGCCAGTTTGGACGACTGTAAAATCTACACCGCCTGAAGAATCTGTGGTAAAATCATGCAATGCATTTTGACTAGCGTCGAGTTTTATGACCACATGAGGTGGACTGTTGTATATCTTTTCAGCACTATATCTCCATTTGTTAGGCCAAAAGGTAATTCTTTTTTCGTGCAAAAAGGCTTCATTAGGAGGTCTGCTGGTAGTTACCATAATGTATAGTTCTGTATCTACCATTGGGACTTCTACTCTATCAAGCGTAATGTGGGTAAACTTCTTAGAAGTAACATTTCCATCATCGTCTTCTTCTACACGGGTTACGAAGTCAATGATACTACCAATGACTTGCTGGAAGCGATTAAAAAGAGTCGCTTGATAAGAATAAACATCTTCATTATGACTAACACTGACTACAATACCTGTGCCCATAGAAAGCGTTGCCCCATTTACTGCAGAGACAGTACCAATAAATGTACCGTCATCTTTGTGAAGTCTTTGGCCCACCTCTATAGAGTGTGAAGCGTTGTCTACTACTATACTACCCGCTCCGGCTGAATAGCCACTTGGGTTACTTATGTCTACACCAGTGTCAACATTAGCGCTGTTGTCCGTTGCTTCTAAGTTATTCCAAACCGAATTACTTATTTCACTACCCTTTTCCATATCGTGAATATCTATAGTAGTAGAGCCGCCAGTTACTCCCACATAAGAATTAACGCTTTGCCTTAGCGTAACTGTAGCCTTTGTCATGTGTAAATGTGCATCTCCTTCGTTTACCTGTTCGTTCATTAACTGAAGGCTAGTAGGAATGATTGACGCAAAGTTAATAATTAAATCACTTTGTATAGTAACTGGTGTAGTGTTGGATTCAGATTCAAAGTTAACAGCATCGTCTTGTAAAATACCTTGAATCTCTATACCAATCTCAGGAGTGTTGGTATCAATAGCAACCCTAGGCATGTTAGGGAGAGGGAAATGACTAGCATTTCTATCAATTGCTATATCTATGGACTGTGCTTCAAGAGGGATTTCTATATCCCCTCTTGCACCAGCAAATAGTTTAATTGGTAATGCCATCTATTCACCTCAAATTATTATATCAGCCGCTATGAACTTCAGGGAGAACTCGTATGCTTTCATCTCCGCCTCTCTGTGTACATTGAACTCAGTAATTAGTCCGCTTATGCCATTCATTCTGCTACCTTCTGCCCAAGGTGCATATAGCCTAGAAGAGTGAACTTTGTTATCCATCGAAAGTTTAGAACTAGTACCTGTGTTTCCTGATGTCAAGAAGTGATTTCTCTGTGCAACTTGAGAATCTAATGCGTTTTCTCCTTTAGTCACCAAGGTATTGTAAGGTATCTGTATACCATTTATGAAATCACCTGATTCTACTTCGCCGTATATTGTTTCAGAAATCTGATTTACAAAGGTATTTACCCAACTTTCTAATTGATGATTGCTTCTGTTAGTTTTGAAGTTGTTACTGTTCGCTAATATACCGAGTATGTCCTGTACCTTATCTCCAGCAGACTTGACTTTCTTACCTGACTTGCCGCCAGTAAAGCCTTGTACTACCATAAAATTACCCGGACTGAAAGTGTGAGTGATTGTTTCGTTAACTGTACCAAGAGAAGTTGCATGTAGTTGGGTTATTACCAATCTAGTTTGGTGACCATGACTTGACTCTCCTATATCTACGCTGAATACCTTGCTTAGAGTATAGTTATTCAAAGCGTCGACTGACCTTTCGCCTAACACTAAAGTAGATGTCAGCATATTCTTTGTCAAGTAAGCGATGTATTCATCACTTCTTTCGTAAGTAGAACCGGCTCTCGCACTGGTGTTTTCATAAGCAGGGAAGGTCGGTCCACCATAAGTATCACCTCCATCTGTACCAGCACCTATATTCTGTATACTTACTACGACGGTAGTACCGTCATAATTTGAAGAGGATAATTTAGCGGGAAGAGACTGGTTAGGGAGCATCATTATGGTGTCATTGTCGACTGGTGCGCTGGTGCCTGTAAAAAAGGGCAACTCGACTGTAATAGTCGTTTGAGTCACAGACTTTACTCGTAACCTTGTCATTAGCCCACTTGCCCCTCTCAAAGTCCCACCTGCCTTTTTGAATCCTATATGATAAGCAGAAGTGCTGTCTGTTTCAAACCATTCACGAGCGTCACCTGAATCAATTGTAATTACACCAGTAGTCCCATTGTAAGCAGAAACCACCATATCTGTAACTCTAGGCCTATTGATATACCCATTAGGTTCCTTGAAACTCCCTAGCCTGCTGCTATCGAATGCTAACCTAACAGTATTCTTGTCATTATTGAAAGTAAATCCACCGTAAGGGTGCTCCCCGCCGCTTTCGCCCAGTACAGTAACTCCGTATTTCTTAGAAAGGTAGCCTTCTACTTGCTCTCTTTCTGCCTGACTTAGTACTCTGTTATAGAGTAAGATTTCGTAAATGTTACCAGTAAGTTTACTACTGCTACCACTAGCACCTATTTGGGTTGGAGAATCATTGTTGATAGTAAATGCTCCTCCAGTAGTGGTTGCCTCTAAAACGCCTTTATTGTAGGTTTTAGTAGTATAATTGCTACCAGTGAAATCTACTGTGTGAGAGTGTAACTGTACTTTTGAGTAGCCCGCCGTCAAAGTAGCGGTAGTATCTGCAGTAACATCAGAACCACTATGCAAAGTTAATCTAATGTCGTCATCGCTACCGTATCTATGATTAATTGACCAGCCTTTACTAGTACCGTTTGTGCTACTGATAACAAATTGACTAGCATTAGTATCGTCAATGCTATGTGCAACTATAAACAGAGTAAACTCGCTAGGATTTAGTGCAGCATTAAATGGAATATCGAACTTAGCAGAGCCATCAAAGTAAACATAAGGTTGGCCGTTTGCACCTGCCTCTCTGTATCTAGGCGAGCCTGATTTAGTACCAGTTATTCCGTTACCGCTAGAATCTACCCAAGTGTTTACGACTGCATTATGGCCTAAAAGTCCTGTTACATTACTATCGGTGATAGCGCTTGCTTTGAACCAAGCGCTTATTCCCGACTCAACTGGGTTATCAGCCGCTGCTGACTTTTCGACCCAATAGCCTACGGGTAAGTCGACATACTTGTTTTTCCAATTTCCATAGTTCATTACCGAAGGGGCAACATTGACCATACCAGCGAAATTAGTGCCGGTATTGGTATTGCTAAACCCAAGTGAATTGAATAGTCCAAAGCCACCGCCTCCAGTTAAGTCGCCACCCGTGGTAGGCCCGTCTTCATCATCAGGATTTAGAATAAGACTATGAGGCTGATAAAAGTCAAATATAGCCTTTGCTTGTGATGTTGCTTCTTGACCTTCATCGTCGGTGAACACACCCTGTATCTCAAACGCAACGGCTGCTTGGTTCAAGTCTATTCCCATTTTCCTTGCTTTCATTAATGGTAAAGCAAAGTTAGATTGAACTCTTTCTACTGCCATATCTATACTAGTCGCATCTAGGGAAATAGTATCTCCATTCTCTTTAACGAGGCGGATAGGTACTCTCTCCCCTATTTCTGCCAAACTCAACCACTCCTACTAAAACCGCTGCTGCTAAGCGGTCCGCCTATTTTAGAGCGTAATTCTTTGGTAACCATTGCACTGATTTCTTTTGCAAGTGACCTTTTGTCAGTTCTGTCTGTAACTCCACTGACATCTATTCTTAGATTGACAGTGACATTACCCTGCTCTTCTTGACTAGGGGAATTACCTAAGGGTCGCCTTTCTGCAGTATTTGCTTGAGGAGTTTGGCGAGTAGACTTGGTTTTTTCAAGACCTTCTTGGACACCTTTGATTGACTCTTCCATTTGCTTGAATGGCTCTATACCACCCATTTGTCTGAGAGATTCTCTGAGGTCGGTACTATGTGCTTTGGTCATAGACATGCTGTTGGTGAACTTGTCCATTTGGGTTTGCAGCGCCTTCATATTCTTACTTGCATCTTCGCTGTATTTCTTGAAGTTCTCCATTGCATCAACGGAGCGTGGGTCTATTTCGCCGTTCACCATTCTATTCACCCCATTATGGCCTCAAGTATGTTGAACTTAGAACTTTGCTTGAATAACATTGTATATCCACAATCTTTGCAACTTATCGCATTGTACTTCTTGTTTGAATAATTAAGTAAGCGACTCCATTTACCCTGCATGATTACAGTATCAATTTCCATTTCTTGGCTATTGCAGACCAAACATGTAACAGTAGTCATCTATCTCTCTCCAGTGGTGGGACAGAGTCATAGCCCAAGTAGACTTTGTTTTCTGAAGCCTGCTCTTCCCCTTGCATAGCCTGTGCCCAGTACAAAAGTTGCTTAGCGTCGTCTATGTCCAAATCTCTGACCTCCTTTAGTCCCATTCCGTAGTGTGTCATTAGTAAGTATTCCATTCCTTCTTTTTGAAAGCGAAGCCGTTCAGTTACTGGTCTCCCGTGGATGAACCCTTTGATGTCTCCGACTTCGCCTCCCGAAAAACTAACCATCCCATAACTTCATTGGGTTGCGGCAAAAGAGCGCTTAGTTTCGCCCCATCCATAGGGGACAGCGTGTCTATATTGAGTGAGGCTACATTACCATCGGGGTCTGAATAGGTAAGCCAGTGAATGAAAGCATGTCGCCAGTATTGAGAAAAGTCCATTGTACCGTCCATTAGTAACGGCGCCACTGCTTGGACATCAAAGAATGTCAAGCGTTTTGCTGTAATTTCTAAGGGCTGGCTATCTATCTCTAGTTTATTCTTCTTCTCCTGTAACATACTTACTCACTTCTTTATCGTCGGACGCAGCCTCATCTGAGGGGGCGCCCTTATCAGCAAGGTGGGCAAACGGGTCATCGCTGGCCTTCCCTGCTTCGGGGTCGAAAAGGTAGTCTCCTCCCTCTTCTTCTTCGTCATCTACTAAGTCGTCTACTACAGGCGAGTGAAGGTTTTTCCAAATCTTCAATGGCATAGTATCATCTCAACAGTGGTAAAGCGTATCTTCGCTAATTATTTTCATATTCCTAGGCTCTAGCCTAATCTTTGAATGCAAAAGTCCCTTGTCGTCAGGGACAGGTATAGGAGCGGAGACTATCATATAATCGTCTATGAGGATTCTTAGAGACTGTACAGCCGTATTATCAGATGATAGGTTAGCAGCAGCCGTTACTGGCTTAGTAAAGTAAAGATGAATTAGATTTCCAGTCGAGCCGACTGTACCACTCTGCTCAATGTGACTTCTGAGTTGATGGAATAAGGTAGCGTCAGTTAAGACTACATCTATTTCCATCTCAAACTCTTCACGACCTTCACGGATAATTGAAGCATTTCGTGTACCACCGTAAGGTACTTGTTTGAGGCTTAGTCCTGTGTCAGTATCTGTGCTTTCTGCAACAGGGTTGCTTTGGATTGTATGGAACACTTCTACTCCAGTCTTACCTCTCAATTCAAACGCACTTACATACCCTAAACTAGAGCCAAACGCTTCTACGCTTCCGTTGTAAAACATAAACGGTTTCTCTGTACCGCTCGCTATACCGGATGATTTTCTTGATGCCTCGTCAGTAGCGACATTTTGGAACATACGATGAGAATTATACCTGTCTCCCTTGTTAGACGCCTCAAGTCTACCTGTGTCTGTATAACAGGAGAGCGCATCAAAGATGCACCTGTACTTGAGTTCAGCGTCTACAGTTGAGGACAATTCCCATTCTACTACTTTGCAGCCTCTAAAGATACGAGTCAGTTGCTTACTGTCTGTAGAGCCGCCCGGTGCATTTACACCGTCTCCTGTTTCAGCAGAATAAGACCCTACATCTCTGTTTCTAATACTGTGCTCTATACAGAAGGAAGGAATAGTATCTGCTGAAAAGAATAGTTTTCTTACAGGCCATTTGATTAATTTAGAAGATAATATATGAGGTCCGTTAGTTCCATCAGCGTCATACTTTCTAATTCCCACAGGGTCGTTTGAGTGAGCAAATTGCCAAGGGTCATCTACGAATACTCTAAAGCCACTGGATAAAGCCTCGACTGCAACTATGCGCCTGCACTCGCTTGTCTCTGACCACTCAAAGTGATGAGCGTCTGAGCCTAAAGTGCTGTTTGGAGATGCAAGATTGGCGCCCGGAGGCCAGTACTTGTTAGTAGCCAAAGAAGGTGCTTTGTATGTTGTAGTGGGACTTCTTGTAGAGTCCTTTATCATGATATACTTGCCGACAGCGTAACTAGGGTCACCTGCTGTCAGGTTTAATGTAACTGAGCCGAAGCCCATGTCAGGAATGTCAATGTAAGTTTGACCCGGAGACACTGTGTAGGTGAAATCTGTTTGGTCTGTACCTAACAGCCTGCCACAGTTGTAAGCGTCTACGACTTCTCTACCGAGACTGTAGTATAGCCAGCGGGCGTTATGTAACGGCATCTCAAGCGCTCCGCCCATATGATGCACTTTACCTGTCTGCTGTACTGCTGCTTGTCTACCAAGTCCCACGACATGGTATTTATGAATGTCAACCTTTGTGTCAGGTAAAGTCATGAAAGAAGCCAGCCCTACGAACTGGTCTATTAGACTAATCTCCTTGGAAACTTTAGCCTGAGAGTTTAGTGAAAACTCGGTGCTTGCCGTAATCGTAGGTATACCTAAAGAATGAATGAAAATTATATCAGTACTGGAACTACTAACGGTCCCACCCAGTGCAGGTACAATCTTAATCTTAGTATATGTGTCAAATGTATGGTCTACAATGCTGAAAATCTTGCCATTCAGACCGTCATAATAGTGACTTGCAAAATTACCACTGGTACCATGAAAAGTGAGTTTAGTTCCAATCAACATGCCCACAGGCACAGACAGGACACCAGTGGTGCTGTGACGGCCTATTGTACCGTTCACACTCCCAACTGCCCCACCAAAGACAATTTCTGTATAGTCTGTGTAGTTGGTAGCGACCCATGTAAAAGGCTGACCGTGCTCTAAGTGCAGGCCAGTCTCGTGACCCATAGTGACTTCCGAGACATCTCCCTTGTAATGTGCGCCAAACCCACTCATGGTATCGCCTCCGCAAGTATCACTACTTCTACTTGGAATGTATGTCTGAATAGTTTCTTAGTTCTGTCACTCAAGTCAGTACGAGTCTTGAGAATCATACGGTCAAAGTTAGCCCCATCTCCCTTTCGTGACACATGGATTATGCGACGCATCTCATCTTCCATTTTACGCAACCTTGAGCGACCCTTTGCGGTCCTCATGTCTACTGTGATGTTTACACGAGTTGTGACGAAATTATAGAATAGGTCAGGGACTTCTTCGTTAAGTGCAGTTTCATAGCATAGGATATAGTCACTACGCTCTAAGTCCAAACGCTTACCACGCTCAGGTCCTTCGCTGGCTATATCCAATACTATTGGTTTGATATTGTCAGAGTTTGCTCTGTTCCAGCCAGTAGAATCGCTGGCAGCAAAGTTAGCCTTTAGCATATCAACAACTGTCTCAAGCGGCTCCTTCCATGTAGCCGTCATGAGAATGCCACCACTTCTTTGTAGCGACTTAGTATTTCCATTGCTTGCTTTCTGTACAACTGTATTTTAGACCCAAGGTCAACATTCTGAGAGCCTTCGGGTATCAGTACCGAGCGGTCATCAGACATGAGTAAATCGGCTGCGACCATCTTGGTAGCCGCTTCTTGAATAGCCTTTTCTAAATAGCGCTCTCCGTAAATGTAAGTAGCCTTGACAGCGTTCCACTCAAAGAATGGATAAGAGTTGTTGAAGTAGATAATTCCCATTTCTGAGTCTAGCCACCAGTCGCCCAGCCTCGCTTGCTCGCCTACTCCACCTTGTGTTTCGACTGTAGTTTCTCCTGTGACTGCGTCTACGATTGTAGTTGAGCCTGTGGATTGAGCGCCTATGTCAGTCTTGAACTTGTGTTGAGTGACAGTAAATGTACCGTTACCCGGCAAGTTTCCGTGTAGCAAATAACCTCCAGCCAGCACAGTGCCACTGTTGGTTCTGTAACCTACAATTCCTAAAGTTGTACCACTTTCACCGGGAACAGTCACCAGTCCAAAATCTACAAAGTCAGAAGAGTCGGTAAAGGTCATAGTGTAACTACCGTCACCCCCGGACACATTTAAGACACCAGTTTTAGTCACCGAAGTCGTTTGAGAGATTTGTACTTTAGTTAAATCGCTGACAGCAATAGTAGCAGTTTCCCCACCTTTGGTTTGTTGCATGCTAGTAATTTTCATCTTACCGTTACCATAGTCAGAATTAGCCGAAGCCAAGAACTCGTCACTCACATTGACATTTACATTCCCCGATGCTCCGGGTTGAGTATAGGTTGTCCCGCCCGGACTAGCGTTACCTGAAGCAGCAGTAGCGGTAGTAAAACTCACAGCACCTCTGCTAGTCCTGTCCTCTTCGTTGATTAAGTCTGCAAGATTTTGGGCGGTGGTAACTTTGTTGAAGTCAGCATCCCATTGCTGAGTACCTACACCTACAGCCAGTTTAGCAAAGCCTCCCCCTCCGGGGCAAAGTGCAAGTGCACCTCCAGCCATCCCTCTGAAATCTAACATGTTCAACCTAGCCTCTGCACTAGCAAGTTCTCTGTAATCGTCACCTTGCCATACTTCTAGGCGCAGAACCTGTTGAACATTTCTGAATAGAAGAGGAGATGTACCGACATAATCTGTATAGTATCGCCTTCGGTAAGGCTTGTATGTGTCGAAATTGATGTATTCTGCGACTGCGAGATAAGGTCTCCAAGCGTTGTGAGTAATGTTGTCGATGCGGTCTTGCACCTCTTTGATGCGCTGCTCGACTATAGATTTCTTCATTCCACGAGTCTTGCCGTTGGTAAATGCCGCTTGATTTTGAATGTAAGTATTGTCTGCTACGAACACATCTGTCAAGTCAACATGTGAAGCAATCGTAGCACTGCCGGAACCATTTATGTCAATTAGATTAAGTTTTACGCCATTGTTACCTCCACTAACAATAGTAGTGATTTCTCCCGTAAAACCAATAGGGTATGCGTCACTGTAAACTAGGATAGTGTCTCCTACTGAAAAGCCATGCGCTCGGTAATCTGCACCAGTTACAAACACAGCGTTGTCGACGGTATCGCCACTTGCTAAAACTGCTTCGCCCGGTCCAATACCAAGTAAGTCTGCTACTTTTTGAGCGGTGGTGTACACTATGCCATCAGGGTCAAGAGGTCTTGTTTCAGCCTCACCGGGAGAGAATACTGCTGGCATGTTTCATTCCCCTCACCTAAGCCACGCTATAACTCTTCAATAACCCTGTCGCCAAAGATTACATCTCCTTCTTGCCTAAATTGAAATCGATGTGGGCTCCACAAGTTCTACACTTGTCAACCCAACAAAAGTAAAGCATACCGCAACCCTTGCACCGAGTGCCTGAACCAATGTTCAGTACATCACCTGCGTTCTTGTTACGATTCCTTTGCTTGAGAGTGAGGCCGTCTAAGGGCTTATCTTCGTTAGTTCTGACTGATGCGCCGTATGATTCGTTAAGGCGAATACCACGCTTCTCTAAGCGCTGTATGTCATCAAGACCAAGGCTACCGAATCCTTCCACTTAATCACCTCAAAGGAATGTGATTAAAATATAATAATTCCCTAAAACTAGCATTGGGTCTGATGCTACTAGGCTAGAGGTAGTGATGCCAGTCAATGTACCTACATCGCTTTCTATCAAAGCCAGCAATGTGGTCGTATTTGAAAATTGTCTAGGAGAATAAGGTCCTACCAGTTTGAACTTTGGTTCTAATGTTGCCATCTAATCACTTCCTTCCTATTACTATCCCTGATGTAGAGGCGCCTATTGTAGCACTTACTACACCTGTATCTTGGTTTGTTACTTTAAGTGTAACTGTTGTACCTGCCCACTCTGTGAATATAGGTATGTTAATCGGAGTAGGGGCACCTCCGCTAAGAGGGGCGAGTGTGAATGTTGCACCGCCAATGGGATTAACATGAACTTGAAAAATCTCATTCATGTAAGTACTAACATCAATAGAAGCCGTTGCACCTGCAGTTGACTTGAAGGCTACAACTACAAGGCCGTTTACATTAGTCGGGTTATCGAAAGTAACTACCATCAGCCCTTCCTCCCTATTGCTGTAAATATACCTGCTGCCGTAGCACCAGTACCTGTGAAGCCTGCAACGGCTCCACCGCCTCCGCCTCCAACACCGTGCACATCACTTGTAATAGTGGCGTTACCCGATGTTCCATCGGATGCAAGTGTTTTCTGAGTTAGAACGATTGACTGCGCTCCATCAGCAGCACCCGGTACGGCAGATACTACTATCTTACCGTTGTGACCATTAGCATGCTCTATTGCTGCTTTGAGTTGTACTAAAAATGCATTCTGTGTCGCCTTAGTACCTGTCGTATTAACTGCAACTGCAATCGCTCCGACTAAGGCCGCACCTGCGGCACCTGCCCCAACATCGGAGTCTGTTGCTAAAATAGCGGCTGTGGCTACGGTGGTTGCATTGTCGTCAATTACTGCGTATACTTTACTTGTACCGTCAGTAGAAACAATTGTAATTATTTGTTTTTCTGTCATAGTTACATCGGCATCTCCGTCAGCAACTGTTATTGAACCTACACCTGTCTGTCCTCCAAACAAAGTGACGGTTGTACCAGTCAATGAATCGAGGTGACACGCATCAGGTAATGATATATTGAATGCACCAGTAACATCAGCAGTAGCGGCTATAACTGGCGTAGTGCCTCCACTAGCGGGTAATATGTTAACGCTATCGACAACCCTCATGTAGGGGCTTAAATCGATAGTTGTATCTGCAGCGGCGAAAGTACCTCTGACCATAAGTTGGTCACCGATACTAGTTATTCTATTTTCAAAAGTAACTGCCATTATGCTCGCCTTCCATAGACTGTGAACTTACCAGCACCGTTGTTAGTCGCAGGGCTACCGTCGATACCGAATAACTGAAAACTCCGTCTATCGGCACTTAGTGCAGCCTGCGTAGCGAGGTTAATAGTACCTGCACCACCTGCTACCGTAGCGTTATCTAAGACAATGTTAGTAGGCGCTAGTCCTGTTACTGCGATTGCGTCGATTAGTATACCCGGTACTGGAATAGCAGCAGTAGTAATAACTGTGTCTCCCGCCTCGTAAGAGCCGGTCAGAATAATCCTGTCGCCAAGGTAGATTGGTCTTTTGCTAAATGTTACTGCCAAGGTTCATCACCTCAACGAGTTCCTAGAATCCACCAGCGACCATCGGTTGCTGAAACTACACTAGCGGCACTTCTATTTCCACTTTCAAAAATCACCAATTTATTTGTCTCATCAATTGAAACATCCAATGATGTTGAAATTAAGGTAATAGAGGGCTTGTTAGCACCCAGTACATAGTAAATGTCTTCATCAACGACAGCCACGGTTAGACCGGGTGCTGCCAATGTGACTTGAGTAGCACTGTCTACAGATGCAATAACTCCTAATCTGTTACCTGCTGCATTGTATAGTGATTGTCCAGCAGCAAGATGTAATCTTGCATCAACTGCACTTACTGTAAGTACGGTTGAAGCAATTGCAACATTCCCATTGTTAACATCAATGCCAGTACTCTGTAAGGAAGTCAAATGACCTCCCGCTGCAAATACCTGACTTAGTTGACTAGCGTATGATACTTCTGTACCACCGTCAGTGAAAGTTCCTGTTATCATTGTCATGTCACCCATGACATGTACCCTTGTGTCTTGTGTCTTTGCGAATGCCATTATTCTTCAACTCCTAATGTTTCATCCACTGGGTCTTCGATTATAGTCTCTTCGACTAAGACCTCTTCGACTACAGGCTCAGGAGCAGGCGGACTGAGAGTGGTCTTTACCATGTCGAGCAACTTGCTCTTGGTAGTATACCCACTCACAGCCTCGCCTTTTCCTTTAAGCCATGCGCCTATGTCTTTCTTAGTCCAACCACTGTCAGGAAGTCCGTCGTTTCCAGCGTCTACTGTGACACCTTCATCGCCTTCAATTCTGAACTGTTCAGTCGATACTCTGTATATCGAGTTGTGGTTAAGCCATTCCTGACTAACCTGAACAGGCTCTCCTCTGACCCATTGTCCACTCATGCCAAGCATACGCCTGTACATATATGGACCTAGATAGGTTATCGTAGGCAAGTTTCCTCACCTCAGTTGTAAAACACTATCAATTGTCCACTGGTCACAGTTCCTGTGGTTTCAAAAGTGACGGTAAGTGCAGAGTGGTTTCCACCAATGGTTTGTCCATTGTTGGCTGTTCCACCTGATACAACGAATCCAAGAATAGCAGATGCACCGCCACCAAGAATAATTGTTTGTCCATCAGTTGTTGAACCGAGTGTGATTAGTGCCATCTTAGGTGCTGGGTCATATCCGCTTGCTCCATCGCTGTTAGAAGCGTTGAAGGTTCCCGGTCCACCGCCGGGATAAGATACATCTGCTGCGCCATCAAGCCACTCTGTTGTGTCCGCTGACCCTGCTCTCAGTTCCCATGCTCCTACAAGAGTTGCATTTCCGCTTGCTGTTCCTGTTAATGTTAATTCTGCTGCCATATTTTCATCTCCTATTATTTATCACAGTTAACCTCAAGACAAGTCTCGGATTGAACCTTGACCTCCAAAGAAAGTAGTCCAAACTTCACCCATTGTGCGGTAAAGTCCTTCCTGTCCAAGCCTGTTAACAGCGAATGGGTCTCCAGTCTCGATACCGGACTCAAAGTATTGAGTTGGTTTCGCAGTACTGTAGTATAGGTAATCTGTGTCTAAGCAGTAAATACGGCTAATACCGCTGTTAGGTTCTGCCTGTACATCCTTAGATGGGATGATTGGGACACCGTTGTAAGTTGCGACTATGAATCCAGCCTCAACACCCGGTACACCTTTGACACCGTTGTAAGTTGGTACAACTCTCTTCTCTTCCATGAATCTCTGCTGAGACTGTAGAAGTTGCTGAATACGCATTAGAGTGTCATATCCTGTTAGCATAACCTTAGGGTTACCACCACGAATCCAGATTTTCTGGAACATTTCGTCAAGGTGGTCAAGGGATAATACTGCGTTACCTGCACGGACATTGCTTGCTGTGTTAGCCAAGACAGTCTCTGCATCGGACCAAGTGTTATTACTTCGGTCAATGCTGTAAATGTCAAGGTCAGCAGCAGCGTCTGCGTGAGCCACTGCAGGGTCTGCAGTTGAAGAACCGCTTACATCCATTGTAGCAGCGCTTGCAGTAACACGGTCCAAGGACTCGATGTCGTTACCTGCAGGTGTGTCTACATCCTGTGTTAGCATTTGGTTGATGTGCTCAGCGTGGTGCTTACCCATCTCTTCCTTTAGGACAGAGCGAATGTCGCCCAGTCCGTCATCCTTGTCATTCAAGAAGATTGCAACCTCAGACATATCGAATGTGTGTGCGATAGTCTTAGGCTTTGCTGCAACATTTTGGAATACAGGCTTGGTAGTTTCAGGAAGGGTTGCGTTTTCAGCAACTCCGCCACCAACAGATGTTGAAGGCTTAGCAGTGACAACACGCCATCCGCTTCTATCCCAAGGTTTCTTAGGTAGTATAGAGAAGGCATTGAACTCTTGGTTCAACTGACTCCAAACTTTTCGTCCGTAAATCGCTTGGTATGTACCAGCGGTTGTGCTCAATAACGGAGCATCTGCTTTCAATAGTTCGCTTCCACTGTAAGTGTAGCCCATTGAACTACCCGCACCGTAATAATAGCGTTCCATATCGTTAACTGTTCTCATGTAATTTCGTGCCATGTCAATTCCTCCTTATTTATTCCCAAACCGTCCCTGCGAGACTGTGTACTTCGTCCCACGACATGTTTGCTAGTTCCTCTGTAGATGGTATTCCTACTGTGGAAGATGAATCCGACTTGCGGATAGTTGATTCTGCCGGAGCAGTACTAATGTTGTCAATGCGATTGCTTAGGTCAGAAAGCGCCTTTTCAATGTTAGATAGTGGTGTACGAGCGTCGAACTGTGCTGCTGCACGGCTCTCTGCTTCGTGGCTAAGTTCCTTTTGTAGACGGTCACCGAATACAGTACCAAGGTTACCCTTGAACTGTTCTTCTAATGCTGCAGCCTTGTAAACTTCGTAAGCAGCCTCAATATCTGTAGGGCTTACGGAAGTCGGACTCAAGTAACCCTTAGCAACTTTGCCGGAGTTAATCTTACCAACAGCGCCAGTAGACGGGTTACCGCCTTCTGATGTGCGGTCACTGGTTTGTCCATTCATCTGTTCATCAGGGAACTCTTCGGGTGTGCTACCAAGGTTAGCCTTAGCAACATCGTCAAAGTGACTGCGTGCTTCTCCAGTGTTAACGCCCTGAGACTTCAGGGTGTTTTCCATCCAGTTTAGGTATTCACTTGTGATAACATCAGAGTAGCCATCGCTCTTTTCAAACGGGTTTTCTTTCTTTTCACTCATTTTTTCATCATCCTTTTTATCTTTATCTTTATCTTCATCTTTGTCTGAATCTGAATCTGAATCATCATCGTTGACTTTAGGTTTTAGGAATGCAGGCAGTTCGCCATCTTCTTTTTCCATATTATCCATACGCTTGTTTAATCTATCCAGTACAGTCGACAGTTCGCTTAATGCATTATTTTCATCATTTACCATTGTTGTGTCCTCCTTTAGTATTCTAAAGGTCGCTTCAGGGTTAATCCCTTTTTCGCAAATTGTCACTTCGTGTAGTTCCAGTTTGGAAATCTCAGTGTAATCGCCGTGTTCAGCGTCACTCTTTCGCATTCTCTTGAATGCTTGTCCTCCAATACTGAAGCCTCTAAGTGCCCCTTTGCGAATCTCATTGGCTACTTCACGAGCCTTCTCGATGTCATCTCTTAGTTGTATGACAACGAACATGCCAGCGTCATCGACGCCGGACTTCCATACACGACCATCGGAGTCTGTGTACTGTGGTATTACACTACCAACCTGTATGTTAGAGTGTGCGAGTTGTACATTGCGGAAGGCATCTGCCTTCATGAAGTCGCCAAATGCGTTCTTCAATGCTCCACGGGTAATTAAGTCCCCTTGCTTATCTACCATCTCAACAGATGCGTAGCCAGCAATTACGAGGTCATTGTCAGCCTTGACTATACTAATACTACCCCTGTGGTTAACAGGGGAGGTACGCAGGGTCATCGATGCCGACATTGTTTTGATTAAATCCATTCATACTATTTAATCAAGTACGGAATGTCGCAGATTCACCTGTTACTTCAAGAGTACCACCTTCTAAAGGTATAGTCATGTGCTTAGCAGGCTCGCTGTCCTCCGCTCCCGGCTCTATGTAAGAATCTTCTCCGGGGCGTTTTCTAGCATCAAAGTCAGGCATTGTCTTTTCGTCGTGCAAGTTAGTCGGACCAGTCGGCGACTCTATAGGAGTACCATAACCTATGCCCAGTCCCATAGCACCTGTGCTAGATTGCCCAACAGAGCCCGCCCCGCTCTTGATGAGTTTTTCGACTAACTGTAATCCTTTGACAAGTACCTTCTTTTTTTGCTCTTCGTCCCACCAGTCAGTACCTTTAACTTTCTTAGGCTTGACTAAAGGTTCGCCGGGTTCTATTCCGTCAGCAGAGAAGCCTCCGTTTTCATCTTCTTCTTCTCTGATTTCCAAGCCTGCTTTCAACAAAGCACCTGCAACCGGACTCCAATACTGTCTTTGGCTTTCAGACAAACGAATGAGATAGGAGTTAGAAGCCAGTGGACTATGCACTGTCCACATGTTACCAGTCTGTGTGCACTTGTATAGTACATCGCCTTGTGGCATAGTTACTCTGACTCCACTACTGGCCCTTGATAACTCGCATAGCCATTGAGTAGATTCAGATTTGGATAGCATACCTAGCGTCTCTTGGCTAACGAGACCCTCACCTTCTGCTTCTTCTTTGACATCTGAAGAACTAACTGTGTACAGTTTCTGACCGCTACTAGCCTCTGACTCGGCTACATTAGAGACATTGACCCTAACATGGTCACCTTCGTTGTATTTATCAGGGCTGTCGAATGCGGCTCCTACATCCATGTAAGTTTCTCCACCTGACTCAACGCCTCTATCACCTAAGTCATCTTCTTGTGTAATAGGTCCGGTACCCAAGCGATAAGTGTAAGGGCCGCCCCCTCTTCTTTCAAGTACTCTTAGCACTACATCATTCCCTTCGTTAAGCATGACCCACTTAGGATGGCGCATTTCGCCTACCATATAAGTAGACTTAGCATCTCGCAAAATCAACTTATCGTGCTCTTTCTGCAAATCCTCTACTATCAATTCAAGACCTGCATCGTCTGTAAGTCTCGTGTCACTGGCACTTGGGACATGTATGTTCTCTACTCCTTCCATGCCCCCTCTTAGAATCTTGATGCGGTCATCTAGTAATGTATCATGTACTTCCTTGTCATCATACTCTATTACATCAAAGATGTAGTAACCATCTTCTGTCTTTATGACATCGGCGTGGAAATTGTTATCGGTAACTTTCTTGAAGTTCTCTTTATCTTCCTTTGATAATGTGAACGGTTTGGCTGAGATTTCATCATCATCTTTCTTTACGAATCCTCTTTCACCTTCAGGCATTACCGAAACTATCCAGTCGCCTGTAAAGCCACGAAGGTGCTCCAAGTCTGCTAATTTGAATATACGATGCATCGGTTGTAGAAGAGGTACTTCTTTTCCAAGTTCCTTTCTGATTATATCAGGGTTAGTCAAAGACGCTAACCCCATTTCAGACTTGCCGACCTTGCGAGTGTCCATACTGTTCACAACACCCATACTGTCCATGTGTTTATGTGCACCCTGTCTGTCTTTACCTAATAAATCGTCCTTAGTCGAACCATTATGGTGTGTGTAATCAGGATGCAACATATGTGATAAGTGAGGGGCGATTGACTCAAATATATTTTGTAGCGGATTTAACAAACGCATAGGTTTCTTGTTGTCTCTTAGCCTAATTTCTCCATTAGGCGCAATATGGTAATCGAATGAAGGTGTTACTCTTTCTCCAAACTCATGCCTTAGACCATTAGAATTGTAAATGCTAGGTACAGAATGTGAGTTTGGACCGAATGCATCTATAGGTACTTTGCCAAACCCAATCTGACTAGTACTGACGCTTTGCGCTTCTCTAGGCTCAATGTTAGGGTCACTGAATAACAAAGACTGCAAAACCTGCTGCGTATTGTAAGCATCAGAAACTTTTTTCTCAGGTTTACTTTCACTACTGCCTCTTTGACCGGACTTTGAGCCAACCCTCTGAGTAGTAGGCTCTGCTAAGCGGTGGTCGCCGTTATGAGCGACATGGTACATTAGGCCTGCTTGCTCATTCATTTTGTCAATATCTGCCTTTGCACCCCTTACCCCTTTACCTTGGAAAGGCTTTACAAGTCTGTCTATTTGATTAGTTAATTGGAATAAATCTTCTTTACGACTTTTCTTATTTGTTTTCAGATTTACAATTTCTTCTTCAAAGTCCATGTCAGGGTCTACCTTGCCAGTCTCCTTCAGATACTGACCTACTGTCATAACAGGGAGTTGGAAGTTAGGGTCATGTCCTGATTCTACAAACTTCTTTTCAAACATGTCAAGGAAATTAGTGATAGTATGCTGCACATGTGGGTTAGAATCATAATCAGGTAGCCCTAATTTTTCAACAAGACCTTTGTAATCTATCAAGTCTTTTATGCCCACCTTGACAGGGCTATCATGCACTACTCGCTTTATGTCACTAGTCAGTGCTGCACCGGCCATTGGTCTCTCAACTGCACGGTCGTCTATACCCATTGTAGTCAGGCCGTGCGCTTCATGGGGTGCGATGTGTAGATAATCATTAACCATCTTAGCGAACATTCTGACATTGGCCTCTAAGGTTTCAAGGGACAAGTTAGGGTCAAACAGTTCGTTATGATAGTCTCCTAACATTTTTCTGACATGGTTTGCTGCATCTTCAAACGCTTTAGAAGCGTGTTGATACTGCTCATGTTCTGCACCCTTGGCCTCATCGTTTATATTTAGTCGAGTTTTAGCACCGTGAACTATAGCCCTGTCCTTTGCTGCAATTTCTTCGTTAAGGTCATGGAGTTTATGAGTAAGTCTTTCTCTATCCTCCGCAGACAACTCCTTATCATCTAACTGCGACATTATTTGACCGGCGGTTTCTGTAAGTCTATTCAACTCGTCCTCATCTTCTGACAAGTAAGCCTCAGGTGCTTGACGCATAGCCAGTCGCTTATCCTCTTCCTCTGTCATCTGAGCCGCAGGGTTAACCCGTGCCATAGTAATCCTCTTATCGCCTGCCTGTAAGGTCTGATATGAAGAAGGGTCGTGAGTAAACTTTTGCTGCAGTCTTTCTATTTTGCGCTGATACTCTCCTTTCAGTGCATCAATCCGCTGCTCTTTCATTTCTTCAGAAGTAAATTGAACTTGGCGAGAAGTGCCGTCAGGTAGTTGCTCTGTCCATGCTTCAGGCTTATGTTCGTGCGCTTCTAACTTAGCCAATTCATTTCTGAACTCTTTATCCAAATTATCAATATATGCATTTAGTTCCTGAGGGGTTTGAATCGATACACCTTCGGGGTCTTTAATTTCTAAATCTTTTAGGTCTTGATGGCCGCCGTAAGTAGTATGTGTAGAGGCAGGCGACAGTTGCTGTATGCCCGTGCCCGGACTCAAAGGCGGGTTATCCACTCTCCACATAGAGCCAATTCTATGGTAAGTGTGAGCGTTTCTATCAATCTTTTTGTTAAACTCATAAGCGCCTCCTGAGCCGGTAAATGCATTACTAATCGGTAAAACTCTTGCATCTTTACCATTACTAATCATTTGGCGAATACGCTGATACTCTTTGTATCGCTGTTCAGTAGACATTAAATCTTTATGAAACCTACCCGTTGCCTCTCTTGCATTATGATATTCACTATACATTCTATTGATAAAGGCAGGGTTAAAACAAGTGGCGTGTCTCATAACTTGTACACTAGGCGAATGCCCTGAAATTGATGAACTAAATCGCTTGTTATGAGGATTTAGATTAGTAGGTGCATCTGTAGCGTCCCCTGTTATACTGGTGGTTTTTTCTTTACCACCTACATTCATTCTAGTTAATTCGTGCTGGGGCTGAGCGAAACTAGCAATTAGTCCTAATACCGAAGCGCCTGACTCCAAACCCCCTTCCGAATCATGGTCATGACGAGCGTTGATATGTCGCTTACTCCTTGAAAATAACAAACTTTCATGCTGACCATGCTTATTGCGCTTGATTGGATATTGTCGCTCTCCTTCTTCTGCTTCCTTTATTTTTTCCCAAGCGTCAGTATACACTGATTTGTCACCGTCTTTTGGTTTGTCTTCATAGACGGGAGGATTATCGCCCATTTCATACATCAAAGACGCTTGATGCAAAAGGTCAAACAGTTGGTTAGGAGGCTTAGCCATACCCCCTCCTATCCAAGGCTTCTGCCAATATGTACTGAGAGTTTCGTGAGGTTTATCGTCACCTTCCATAGCATACTCAGGGTAAGTATTGTGGTCAATGGCGTCACCTACCATAAAGGCGTTTTCATTTTGACCTATACGGGCAGAGAACTTTTTTCTTGGCTCAGATTCTGCCCTCGCAAGAATCTTGTTAATCTCGGTTTGACTAAGAGGAGAATCAGAGGCTTCCCAGTTAGGGTACAGTGGATGCTCTCCGTCTCGATATATATTACCGTCATTGTCTATATTCAGAAGAAGCCTATGCATTTCTCTGTTTATCCCACTATAATGAGCGTCGGCAGACTTACCTCCTTTCTTTGGTGGAGTCGTAGAACGAAATTGTATATTTTTTCCACCATTAGCAAAGTTAGCCGTAACGCCCGCTACTTGTGCTTCCGCTTCAGTTGCTGCATCAGTATGGATGTAAGGCTTACCATGATTATCTTGCCTCTCAATTCCCGTTCTTTCTAGTAAATAACTCATTAACAAATCATAAGCATTACCTTGTCCCTCAACAGTATGCTCAGTCAAACTACGAAAATTATCCTCGACGCCTACTATACCAGCATCGTCAGGTAATCTCACTCTTTTTTGCATGCCACCGCTACCGGGATGAGTTGGGTCTCTTACCCAGTGGTCATACATACCTGCGAATCTTTGAGCGAAACTGCGCTTAAATCTAGGAAGCCAGTCGTCATGGGCGTGTCCAGTTTTATGACCGTTAAACTTGCTTTGAGAGTCATCTGTACCAAATCTATGAATGTGGTCATAAGCCATATTTCTCTGTTCAGGAGTCATCCATTCCATCCCAAACAAATAATCCCAAAATCCTAAGTTGTGTTTCCATTCTTGTTTCTTTTCATTGATATGGTCAAGAGCGACTTGATGGTCTATTTCATCATCAGATAGCCCTTGATTTTCTAACTCAAGTCTTCTACTGGCAATCGCTCTATCGTTGTTTATTTCCCAATTGGCAAAGTCCTGTTCATAAAGAGAGTGACTAGTAGCCTTAGCGTCAAGTTCACCGTAATGACTAGCATCTAAAAGAAAGGCATTACTTAATTGGCTATTATGCTCGTCCCAAGCCAATTCCTTATGATGAGCCCTTTGACTTTCAGACTCTACTGAGTAACCGTCCCTACTAGGATTCACATAGAAGTCCCCTAAATGATGGTGATACCTACCCTGTAGCGGGTTAAACTCAGAGCCAAAGAAGTCATGAGTAGCGTAAGGGTCGTTAGGGTCACCGTCTTGCATTGTAGGGTGATAGCCCGCCAAGCCCTGCTTAGCGTCGGGTGCTACGACCCTGTTATCTTGGTAAGACCCGTCTACCAATTGCTGACCTGCTAAATGGTTTCCCGCTCTGATTTGAAGATAATCAGTAGCCATCATGGGCACTGCGCTATCCATGCTCATGTCGCCTGTCTGTTCGATGCCCCCCTCTCCGTATTTCTCGTCTTTCATAACATGGTAAACCATCTTAACGAGAGCAGTATCGTCTGCGCTAAGGAGATAGCCCTTACGCTGAGCGCTAATTGAATTAAAGTAAAAGTCAGCAGCAGAGTCGGCCTTGTCTATGCCGTCAGAAAGAGACTTTAGAAAATAGTATCTTGACCTGTCAAGAATATCTAATGGGCCTTCTCTCATCCACATCACCAGCCGCTTAATTGAGACGGCTGGACAATCGGTCTACAGACTTTTTCAAATCGGTCATTGTCGGACCGTCCCCGCCTTTGTTATTCAAGCGATACTTATTATCGCTCATTGCATCAGGGTACTGAGTTGGTTTGTCAAGTATGTTACTTTTTTCTGAAATGGCGCCTGAGTTCTCTTTCTTTTCTGAATCAGGGATGGTATTATTAGTGTTGTAGAAAGCGTTTGGTACTTTACTCGGCTGTATTTCAAAACGAGCACTACCTTGCGTAGAGCCTTCTTTTTGACCAGTGTATTCGGGTTGACTAGCCTGCTTTGCTATTCGCTCTTCCAAAGCCTTTGCTTCTTTAAGCATAATTTCTAATTCCGGGTCTTGAGACTCAAATCTTGGTTTCATGTTATCACTCCATTCCTAGTTGATTGCCTAAAGCGCCTGAACTCTTCGCTTGCTCGGCTAGTGTGTGAATGTCATCCCATTCCATATTATGGAAATCGGCGTTTGTTTGCGGAGACGCTATACCTTCTGCATCAATTCCTTTGAGTATAGTATCTGACACATCCCCTCTAAATTGGTCATCGGATATGTCGTGTGGCCTTTGAGTAGATGCTCTGATAAAACCAGCCTTTTTCAAAAGATTAGTAGGGTCGTTCATTATTCTTCTCAACTCTTGGTTTTCAGCCTTGAGCATCTGTAGACCTACATCCATGTTTTCCATCTTAGATATTAGAGCACCCATGAGACGCTCAGCAACTTTTTCCCCCTCGTTACTCATCTAAATCACCTCAAAGTGTACGGTTGGATTGTGGGCGCATAATGCTTCCAATCCTGTTAGTTCGGATAGTTCCCGGTAAAACATCACTAGAAGAAGGATGTACCTTTTCGATATTGTTGTATCGCATAATCGGTACTCCACCAGCGTATGTCTCATTGACCCCGTTTGATTTCTCAATCTTAGTAACTGCCTTTTCTACATCTCTACTAAGGTAATCAGCATATTTTGTAATTTCGTTAATATGTGAGCGAGCGGTCAGAGCATCTTGGTCATCTAGTGCTTTGTAAAACCCGTCTACATGAGTACGCATTTTTCTAGCCATTGGGTCCAATTTCTTCAGGTCCATGTTTTAGCCACTCTCCCTCTTAACTTTAACCTTACTCATGCTCCTTTGAAATTACGAGCATCTAATATATTCTGAGAGGCTTGTTGAACTCCGCCCATCTGCGAACCTCTCTGTTGTACACTAGAGACAGGTGAACCTGCTCCCATCGATGTTCTATTTTGAGGGCTCGCTGGTCCGCTTGGAGTACGAATACCTGCTCCTTCTCCACCCGGTTGACTCATGCCTACTTGTCTAGCCATCTGTGCTGCACCTTGTGGACTTATGTTACGACCCGGTAAAGCACCGGGCTGACCCATGCCACCGCCCATTCGCATTCCACCCATACCGCCGCCCGGAGGCATACCCGGAGGCATACCGCCCATACCGCCGCCGCCCGGAGGGCCCGGAGGAGGTTGTTGACTTGGGTCAGGTTGTTTGTAGATGAATCGAATATCACGGTTTGAATCTTCGGCTAGTTTAGGCTGGTAACCTAGCATCATCATACGCTGTGCGATATTAACTTCCATTTCATCACGGCGTAACCTTGTAACCTCGTCCTCTTCTTCATTAGGATAGAGTGTTAATTTCCAATCGGTAAGGTCCATCTCTTTACCCATTCGTGGGAATAGGTGCTCAGTGTATACCTTGTGACCGAACTCAACTGCTCGGTTAGTAACGAGAATCTGCATACCTTCATTGTTTAGACCGCCGGATTTACCAGTGTCCATCATGAATACATTCGATACACCATAAAAGGCAGCGATGCGTTGACGCATTTCGTCACGAGCAGCAATGTATTGCATCTCTTCAAGACTGTCCATCAGTTTGACCCAGTTAACTCCACCTTTGCCACCGTTACCTTCGGTAGCGATTTTAGGAATATAATGAGGGTCCCGCTCAAGTTTCTCATCAGTCGCCTTCCAAAAGGCCTTCATTGATTCAAGATTTTCTGTATTGATACTAAGTATACCTCTTGGTATTCTTCGCTTTGAATAAGCGGTGTACATGTAATTGTCCATCGCTGTCAAAGTCATAGCCTGTCGCCATAGTGTAGAGACAGGAGAACGACCATAGAGTTTACCGGGATTGTATTTACTAACATGTATGACCTCTCCTTTGAGATAATACTGCGTCTTACCACTACCAGCAGTATTCACATGGTGAACATCTTCTAGTTCATGACTACAAGAGTCGCATTGCTTCTCTTCCTCACTGTAGGACTTAACTTGGTCACGATGAATAGGGCAGACTCTAAATCTTCCCCCTCTAACTCCACGCTTATCCGCAATAATACGCATAAAGATAGGGTCACCTCTTACGAACTCTTTCACTCTGTAAAAGGCCATTTCGTTAGTCTCAGGGTCGATGTAGTACTCCTTAATTAGTATCAAGAAGGCATCATCGGTGATGTTCAAATCGTATTCTATTTCTCTAAGTACATCCATAAAGGTCTGTTCCATAGAGTTAGTTTGCTCTAGTAACCATCTTGGGTAAACTAACTGGCTGGGGTCAGGCTCTGTCAGTTCAGTACTACCACAATCCTTACACTCGTCTACATCGTTTTGAAACTCTGCATCACACGCCGAGCACTTTTTGTGAAACTTCTTTTCCCAATAGTAACCTCTGCGGAATATCTCTTGTTGAAGAGTGGACAACACTGTCCTTAGAATTAGGTTTTCTTGGGAGACTCCATAAAGAGCAGGTATGGTAATTCCCTGCACTAACACAGGCTCTTGAATACCAGTTGTCCAAAGTGGCATCTGTGGCTCAGGAGTTCTTCTTCTTCTAAATGGACTAGCCATTGACTCTAACATTCGACCTATTCTACCTTTATCTTCTGCCATTACAATTCCTCCGCCCAACTTATTATTGTGTCTCTGTCAATTCCCCATTCTTTCAAAGACTCTTCGCCCTTAGCAGTCCCTTCTCTATTAGAGAACTGTACGAACCTCTTTAATTGAGTTTTGCGTAATGGGTCCTTCTCAGCAAGGAAGGCCACTACAGCCTTCGCTTGCTGGTCTTTCATTCTAAGATGAGGGGTAATCTTGTCTAGTAATTTAGTCAAGTCGTCTTTAGAATAGAAACTTACTCGGTGCTGACTTCTTTGTCCGTTCTTGTACACCTTTTGGTCAAGTTGAAGCACACCTGCTCCAAGGTTTTTATGCAACTGCTCGCAATGCATACGACCTCTGTCACCTGTAGCGATAAAGCCTGCACGAGGTTCCCCTCTTTCAGTAATAGTAATGTAACCGTCAGCATCGAGGAAGCCCGCAGCATATGCCCAAGGGTCTTTGATAATCAACCCGTCTTTAGATAAACACATGTACTCACCTTTACGAGGGGCTTTGATGATGTTAATTTCTTCACCGTACATGTTGAGCAACTTGGACAAGCGATTAACATTCAGCCTAGTAACACCTTTAGTGATGAGGTTCTCAGTTATACTCCTAGCACTCATGGCACCCTTGAACTCTACCTCTTCCTTGGCGAGTTTCATCCACTTCTGCTGCTCTTTAGAAAGGCCGTCAAATTGATGAAGTGAAACCCTCCACATTTTCCTAGCATCTTGTTTTTTCTGCATAGCACCTACCCAAGCGTTCTGCTCTTCTTCGCCCCATACATCTTGAAACTCATCCAACTTAGTTAGCGAATCTTCTGCAGATTTCCAAAAGTTACACGCCCTAACCAAACTAGATTTCCTAGTGTTTCCAAAGAGCCTTAGTGCTCGTAAATCTTTATCAGTAATTCCCATCTTCCTCATAGTGTCATTATACTCTGTGCCCCAATCAAGTTGACTGATAGTGGCTTCAACTTCCATACTCTTGAGGGCTCTGACGCTAGATATAATACCGTCAATCTCACTTTTATCTTCTTTGAAAACCCTACGGGCCTTTCTCAAATCCCTAATGATGTCATTAGCGCCCTTGCCTAGTCTATCTTCAAACCACCCAGCACCGGTAGGGCAAAAAGGAGCGTAATTAACAGGAGTGTCATCTTTTAGGATGATTGATTGAGAGGCTATTGACTTAGCAAGCCTTTCGTTAACAAGAGGGTGGGACAGTAAACTAGTAGCGATTGTATCTAAGACCTCGTTACCCATGTCGATTCGCTGATGCGATTCTCCTACGCTTAGTCCGGCCCACATATGCATCTCCACCTTTTGGTGTCATTTAATACTTAGGCTACGAACCAGTTAACTCCCGCTACATTATTTTGAGGGACATCTCCAAACCATTTATCGAATCCGTCAAGATAATCGTCAAGCATAACTATGCTACCTGTGAACTCTTTAGTAGCCCAGTTAGCCAGCGCTAATGACATAGCCAAGTCATCATGGCTTCCTACAGACTCCAACCTACCGTTTTTCTGCATACCGAATCTACTAAGTTGAGTTTCTAATGTACGAGTAAACTCTTTACTCTTTTCATCCCCCCAAGGGGTTTTCAGTTTACCCTGTTCAAATGCCATAAGAAGGCTCATGAACATACTCTCTTTTCTTTGTCGAGTAGTCATAAATGTCTTAATGGGTATGTCCCCTCTCATCTCTTGTAACTCCGCAGCAAACATTCGTTGGAAATTGTTACCTTCAAGTTCGATTAAGTCAGGCTGGAACCTGCTGTTAAGGAGGAGGATTTGTCTCTTTTGTGCAGAGCCATTAAGCCCTTTTTGATTCAAAGCATATACAAGTTGTTTCTCTTCACTACCGGGAGGCATCCGTAAAATAGTCATAGCAGTATAGTCGGCATTAGAGTCACTAGCAATAGCAGGGTCCCAACCTATGAAGTGCTGACCAAACACACCCTGAGATTCGCCTTCTTCATCCAACTCTTCTTCAGCCTTGTCTAATACTACCAATTCTTTACTCCTTGCCTTTTCAAGCAAAGTCATTGGGAACATACTACTCAGGTCGTGTATAGGCTCACAAAGGTACTCACGAGCGAACTTGATTGCGGGCATAGATTCTTCACGATGCTTGAGGGCATCAAGCGGCCATCGACTAGGCCAAAGTGGCTCACCGTTAGGTAGAATAGCCGGATAAGTTTCGACTTGGAATGTGTCTTTGTCCTCCAATTCTGCGTACAAGTCATTGTAACTGAAAGGTGTACCGACCATCATGAGGCGTCCCGTGTGATGCAGAACCGGAAGTAAAACCGTATAGAACCAATCAGCCGCTCGCTGCAGTTCCCCTGTTGATGTCCCGTCGAGAATATCGTCACATACTACGACATTAGGGTGGAAACCACGAGTAGCACCACCAACGGACTTAGCCATCATACGACTACCATTGGTGAACTCAAAGTAAGACTTGGCCCAAGGTTTACCCTGTGGCTTCAAGTCTTTTAGAATGTCAGAGGTTTCTATGTTATTTCTAATAAACCTCATGTGCTCCAGCGTCTGTTCAAGCGAGTGACTGAATACCATAACATGAGTATTAGGATTAAATGCTGCTAGCCAAAGAGCATAGGACATGAAGAATACAGACTTACCGTGGTCACGGCTCGCCTTGACACAGTAGTACCGATGACCGTTCAGTCCATCAAGCCACTGCTGGTGATGGTCGGAGAACTCAAATCCCAAGATTTCAGTGAAGAAGTATTCAAATGATTTCTTGGACATCTGTATATCCATGTCCTTGACCAGTTCATCGACTCCTCCCACATCTCATCACTCCTATCTGTAAAACGCCATCATCTTGAGTAACCGGAATGCCATGTCCATCGGCTCACCTTTCCATTCTAAACCTTCAAAACTACTTC
>Ga0209337_1000598_pt1 | contig 29095 bp, 9 predicted proteins | sample LinPmetageLP53_FD_184044 | JGI IMG/M metagenome (GOLD analysis project Ga0209337, IMG submission 184044) | Marine viral communities from the Pacific Ocean - LP-53 (SPAdes) (version 2) | ecosystem: Environmental > Aquatic > Marine > Oceanic | place: Pacific Ocean | collected 2010-02-08 | reverse complement strand
GGAGTCTGAATTAACATTTGTTGGTAATACAGGTATACTAACTGCAACAGGTTTTGCTGGAGCACTTACTGGTGACGTGACAGGTAATGCTTCTGGTTCGTCAGGTTCTTGTACAGGTAATGCAGCTACGGCTACAAACTTAACAGCAGGAGATAAAAGTTTAGCTGGTATTATTACTGCAAAAGGTTTTGTACAAGTTGATAACAGAAATCTTACAATAGGAGTCGATGGTCATGCAATACATATTGATGCGTCTGATCTGACAGATGCTAGTACTTCTGCGTCTGGAACAAACGCTACATACAATCATATAACATTTGAGAATCCTAGGCTAATGGCTACGAACTCATCTGTAACAACTACAAACGCTTCTACAGTTTATATAAAAGGATCGCCAGTAGCAAGTACAAATCAAACTATTACCAACGCTTACGCACTTTATGTTCAGAATGGAGGTTCATATTTTGGGGGAGACTTAACAGTTAATGGAGATTCGGTAACGTTTGAATCTGCAAATGCCGATGACCCAATATTTACTTTAAAAAATACTAGTAACGATACTAACGATCCAGCTCAAATGATCTTTGTTAAAGATAGAGGTGCTGCTCCAGCAGTTGGAACTAATATTGGTGAAGTGCGATTTGTAGGCGAAGACAGTGCTCAAAACTCTCAAGAGTATGGTGGGTTTTTGTGTGAAATTGATGTTGCTACAGACGGTCAAGAATCTGGTCAATTTGGTATTTGGGTTGCTACCCACGATGGTGAACTGCAATATGGAATTCAGTTAACTGGTGGTAGTGAAGAAGATGAGGTAGATGTTTCTATAGGTCAGGGAGTAAATTCAGTAACAACTATAGCTGGAAACTTAGATGTAACTGGTAATGTTTTACCTGGTATAACATACGTAAAGATACTGCCAAGCGATTTTATACCTGATGATGCTGGTAGACCTGTTATGATTGATGACACAGGTAGTGATAGATGGTTAGAATCCCATGGTACATCGAAGATGTTTGCATCTATAGATATACCTGTTGGTTTTAAAGCCACTCATGTAGACATTTATGGTAGTGCAACATCTGCTGTTACTGTTTACGAAGCTGATGTTAATAGTAAAACGGTAACAAGTAAAGGTACTGGTAATATTGGTACACAAATAGATATTACTGATGTTAACTCTGACGCTACTAACTACATATTAATAGAGTTAGCACAAGCATCTGGTGAAGAAGTATACGGAGGTAAACTAACTATAGCAAAAATATAATATGGCACTAGCATCAAGAAAGGTAGGAACAATACACAGTAAAACAGGTAGTGATTTAGCAACATTAAAAGCTAAGTACGACAACTCTAAACACACAGAGCTTGAGGCTTTTGAAGGAGAGGCAGCACTTATATATCAAATACAGCTTTTAAAAGAAGATATAGATGAACTTCGTAGATATATAGCTAGTAATGAAATAGCTCAAGAGATAAATGCGTCAGCTTTACCCACATCAGCCCCTAGAACAGCAGGACTTCTTTATAATGACAGAGGCACAATAAAAGTTTCAACGTAAAAATAATATAATAGCATGGCACTAAACGGAAAATATATATCACTAAATGCAATCATGGAGCAAATATATGCAGACAACGGTTATCAGTTTGAATTACCTTGGATGGATTGCATGTTGTGGACAGAAGAAGCTCTTAATTTAATAGGGCACCCTAGACAATATGTACGAAAAGTAACAGGACATAAAGATAATCCTGATTTAGATATAAAAAATTATAGAGCACATTTGCCTTGTGACTTTCATAGTTTAGAACAAGTGGCTGTAAATGGTATGCCCGCTGAATATTCAGGAGATACTTTTCATCATTTACTTGATGGCGCTTGTTGTGGTATAGAAGGTTATACAACGCTAGCTGAAAATGTGCAAGAAAGAAACTGGGGTACTCTAGTTCAAATAACAAATACAGATGGTACTGTGGGCTATGAGCAAAGAGATGAAGAAGAAATGGATAATTTAAATTTAGATTATTCAGGTTTAATGTCTTTTAATACAACAGGAGCTGTAGACAATAGCTTTAACCCAATTACGTTTGATTTAAATAATAATCATATAACACTATCTGAAAAAGAAGGAAAAGTATGTATGGCATACTTAGCTATTCCTACAGATGAAGAAGGATTACCTTTAATACCAGAAGAAACAAGTTATCAATTAGCAATAAAAAAATATCTTACAATGAAGATAGATTATATTGCTTGGAGAAAAGGAGAACTTAGACCTGATGTATTCCAACATTCAGAACAAGAGTGGGCATGGTATGTAGGGCAAGCAGGTAATAAAGCTAAAATGCCAAATCTTGATCAAATAGAAGCTATTAAAAATCAAACAATGCGATTACTTCCAAAAATAAATCAACATGAAACATTTTTTAGATCGTTAGGTTCACCTGAAATTAGAAAAAACTTTAATAGATAATGAAAGACGTACAAATAAATACATTTGAAAAAGGTATGCAAAAAGATTTGGGGGCTACTGTACCTCAGCCAGGTTCTTACACGCATGCTGAAAATATTAGGATAATTTCAGACGGAGATGTTGGAGAAAATGCTATTGCAGTTAGTGTCAATGGTAATAAACAGGTGGTGCATATACAATATTCGTATGAGGTACCTAATGAAATACAGCAGGAAGGGAACGAGGACGCGAGCGAGGGTGGGCAATCAAGTTCAGGAACAACTGTATTACAAGCTCCTTGTAAAATAATAGGTTATACTACAATTAGAAATACTCTAATTACTTTTTCAAAAGTAACAGGTATAGGTGCACAATCATCTTTAATACATGCTACAGATTTAAGCACACTACCTGATTCAGTAGAAATTCAAACAGGAGTATCAGTTACAACTAATGCTCCTACAGATAATACTGAACTTATATACGAATCTTATGATTTAAATTTTAGTTTAAATAATCCAATACAAGCTATAGGTATATATGAATCTGAAAATATTCAAAGAATATATTGGACAGATAATATAAATCCTGTGAGAACTCTTAACATTAAAGATGATTTAACATTTATAACGCCTCCTGAATTTGATTTAGAGCCTGTTATAAGTTTTCCACGCAGCCCTAAAATAACGAATATAAATTCTAATGGAAAGTTACCTGCAGGATCATACTCTTACGCATATAGATTTTCTAATTTCGAAGGAGCTGTCACTACTTTTTCTCCTATAACACATTTTATACCTATTTTAAGTGGAACTCAATATTGGGCCTATGAAGAAGATCCTGAGAATCAGATAGAATATAGTAATATTACTCCTGGAGAAATTACAGATAAAGCAGTTGAGTTAAGTATAGATATACAAGACGTTAATAATACTTTTGACCATATTGAAGTAGCAGCTATTTACCAAACAAATGTTAATGTTGTTTCTGACGTATACATTATAGAAAAAAGAAAAATTGGTAATAGCGGTAAACAATCATTTACTCATAAAAATAATACTGGAACTCCTATAACCATAGAAGAAGTTACTTCTTTTCAAAGCGCTCCTGATATAGCAAAATGTATAACAACTAAAGATAATAGATTATTTTTAGGAAATGTAAAATATAAAAATACAGAATTACTATTTAACGCAAGATCTTATAGATATAAAAGAAACGATAATGTTATTTATCCTCACACACAAAAAACAGCTGAAGGGGCTAATGTAGAAACTTCAACTTATATAAGTGATATTACTTTTAATGAATCTGCAGATCCGTATGATTATATAAATTTAAATTCTTCAGATTTTGAAGGACAATTTGAGTATGCAGGTATTCGACAACTTTATGATAGTTATAATCCATATAATGCTTTTGGCAAACAACAAACTCCTGCAGGTTTAAGTTATAAATTTAATGAAAGTGGAAGAGATTTAGGTGGTTCAGGAGTAAATGTTAGCTATAAATTTAAAAAAAGAAAATTAAACGGAAATGAATTTTCAAGTGTACCTGATCAAGCACCATTTGTTACTGGAGTATTTGCTCCTGGCACTGGTTGTGGTGATACAGTTGGTGCAGTAAAAGGAGATTATAAATCTCCTCAAAATGTTATGAACTATGTAGGTTATCAAAGAGATGAAATATATAGATTTGGAATTGTTTTATACGATTTAAAAGGTAAGCCTGGATTTGTAAATTGGATTGATGATATAAGATTTCCAGATTATCACGATATAGATAGATACCCAGGCTCAGACGCAGGATATTTACCAAATTATACTCTATCCCAAAATTTTCAAACAAATCATGGAGGAACAAATTATAACTGGAATGAGAATGAGCCAGATGCTTATGCATTTATGAACTACTATGATCCAGATAATGCAGGAAATTATGATAACGTAGAAAGTTCATACGATAATGACGATCCTGAATTTGGATCTCATTATTCAAGTGACTTATATGTATTAGGACTAGAATTTACAGTAGACTTACCTCACGAATTAAAATCTCAAGTTAGTGGATATAGTATAGTTAGAGTAGAAAGAAAACAAAACGATAAAACTGTTTTAGGGTCTGGTATAATTAATTTTCTAGAAAGATTTTCTATGCATGGGGAAATATTTTCAGGGTTTGGTCCGCAAAATCTTTACTATATGAAAGGGGGCGATAGTGGAGCACAGGGGGATAGATATAATTTTCAAATGACAATAGATTCTCCTGACTTTAATTTTAATGATGACTATCCTTCAGGATCTTGTAATTATTTAAAAATAGGAGGAGCTTTTGTAGGCGAAACTAACGCTGATTTTACAGGGACAAATGACAGTGGCTCAGAAGGCCATACAACTAGTGCAACTGTTTTAACTGCGCATAAACTTGCAAACACTAAAGATTATTTTGGAAGAACTTATGAGATATTACACTCTAGTAAATTTGGTAGAGGAGCAGATTTAAACATAGATTTAAGTGCACACTTTGATAATGAGGGGTTTTTTAATTTTAATAATAGTTCAGCTGAATATTCAATAACAGGATTTAAGAATAAGGCTTTTGACGTCGTAAGTGCTTCTAATATACAAATTAGAAGTATTGGTGAAGAATCTTTATTAGTAGTAATAAATCCTTTTCAAGATGCTTTAGGAGTAGATACAGAATATTTTGATCCTAATGCTACTATTCCTTGGGACGAATGGCTTCCTTATTCTCCTCTTCAACAAGATAGAGTTGGGAAGGATGCAAAACTTTTAGGTGTTGTAAAAACAGAACTTCATAGTACTGCCTCTAACGATCTTCTTTTTGGTGGAGGGTCAACTCAATATGGTGGAAATACTTATGCAGCCAGAGCTAGTAATATTTATATTTCTACAGGCCATTATGCTACTGTAGATACTTTAGGAGAATCTCAAGAGGTTTGGGGAGGAGATACATATGTTACTTTATACGATTTAGAAAAAGTAAGAAAATATTCTAGTGGTTTGGGAGACTCTGGTAGTACAGGAAGTACAATTGAACATAGTAAATCTTATGCTTTTCCAGTTGAAACTACTGTTAACACTACTCTTAGAGGAGGATGGCATTTTGCAAATAAAACTGATTGGGGTTTTAATACAGAGCAAGAATTAAATACATTCGAATTAGAACCTGTTTATAGTAATATAAATAATATAGAAACATTTTTACCAAAACCTTTAAATTTTGTAGATAATGAAACTATAGATACAAGAGTAGTGTACTCAGATGTAAAATCAAACAATCAAAGTGTAGATAACTGGAGGAATTTTAAACTAGAAAATTACGCAGATGTTGAGGGTTTATACGGTTCTTTAGAAAAATTAGTTCTTAAAGATGATATTATGTATTTTTTACAAAAAAGTGCATTTGGAAAGTTTTCTATTAACCCTGTGTCAACCGTATTAGATGAAGCAGGAGCATCAATTGTATTAGGTACTGGAGATGTAATTCAAGATGTTAATTATATATCAACTAATATAGGATGCAGTAATTTTTTATCTGTAGTATCCTCTCCTGTAGGTATTTATTGGTTTGATTCTAATGCAAAAAAAGCATACGCTTTTAGAGCTAATGGTTTAGAAAGTATATCAGATACTCACGGTGTTAAATCTTGGTTTGCTGCTATGTATAGGCCTCAAAGTTATACTAGTGGACTTTTATCTGACACAACATTAATGAATAAAGATGTAGTGTTAGGATATGATTATTTAAATAGTGAAGTTTTATTTAGCTTACGTACTGACGCAGTAAATTATACTGAAACACCGCATTATGGTACTACTATAGCTTTTAGTGAAAACATAAATAAGTTTACTTCTATATACACTTATTATACACCAATGTATATGAGTCTACCAGATAGATTATTATCTATTGATTCTAACCTTGAGCACAGAGGAGAAATTTTTCAGCATAATATAGGGGCAATAACAAAATGGTTTAAGGTGCCTGGCGAGCACAAAATAGAGTTTATAGTAAATAAAAATTCATTATACCCAAAAGCATTTGATCATATAGAATGGTTTGTAAGTAAAAATAATAACGATACTATTTATACAAATTTAGGAGATAATTTTAGTGAAGCTAGTTTTAGAGTATCTTCTCCATCAGAACTAGTAACAGAAACATTTGGTGACGGATTTAATATAGTAGAAGATAGTGACTTTGATATAAGAGAAAATATAAGTAGGCTACCTGTTCCTAGAAATAGTTCTGGAGAAAGGCTTAGGGATACGTATATAAAAATTACATTAAAACGTGGTGTTAGTAATCTTCTCGCTAATTATAAAATAGCTTTACATTATGTAAAAACCTTTTTTAGAATTTCTAAAAGATAATAAAATATAGTACCTTGCAAAATTATGGCTAAGAAGAAAAAATTTGATAATAAAGATAAAGCTAAAAAGTTTAGAATGATGCGTCCTGCAGTTGGTGAAAACTACATGTATAACTTTAGCCAGCCTTCGAATACTCAGTCTACACACTTAGCTACAACTTATGAAGCGGATGGTAAATTTTGGGTTATTCCTTCTATAACAAATAAGAAAGCTCCTTATGCAAATACTGTTTATAAACCTCAATCTTTTAGAGAAGCGATGGATGCTGGAGAAGGTATACCGTTTAATACACAAGAAGAAGCAGAAAAGTTTGCACAAGGTTCTTGGAAATTACCTCAATATCCTAGACCTGAATACTCTCACGGAGGATCTCACGATACAGACTTAGACAAAGTTAAAAAAGGTTTAAGATATGTGGAAAGCTCTGACGGATTAAAAATGATAAATCCTAACAGTAGTGCTACAGGTTTATACGGTCAACTATACAGCGCAGAAGAATTACAAAACATGTCTTATCTACAAGGAGTAGATAGACAATCTTTTGCTTCTGATACTACATTACAAAATAGATTATTTGAAGATAGGTATTTTGGTAAGATACCTGGTGTACCTGGATTAGGTAAAAATGCTAATGACTTAAGAGTAGAGTATAAAAAAGTTTTAGAAGATAAAGGAATATCATTTAATTATACAGATGATGAGATTTCTGCGCTTTCTAACTTATTAGGTAGACAAGGTACAAGAGAGTACTTTGGATATGTATTAAGAGATGGTAGATCTCTAGCGAATGTGTTTCCAAAAATATATGGAGAAGATGCAGAGGCACCAAATAAAACACCTGAAAAATATTTAGAAACTTATAGAATAGGTAGAGATTTAAAATACGGAGGAAATAATATGAAAAAAATAAATAAATATGAGAATGGTGGAGATCCACCTAAGAAAAAACCAGTTCAACTGCAGTTTGATCCGTCAAATCCTTTTAATCCATATGGAGACCCATCATTTTCTTTGCAGAAATATAACGATGCTATAACTAGAGATAGTACACTTTTAGAAGATGCATTGTCTCCTGGTTTAATCGCTCAAATATTAGGAATGGATGAAGCGTTACTTCCTTCAGACTATGCAGATAAATTAGGCCAAAAGTTATTAAAAAATAGAGTAAACAGACAGTATCTTAAACCTTATACTGAACAAGAACTTTACGACATAAACTATAGACAGTACGGTGGTAAAGCTATTCCTCAGTATAAAGGTGGGGGTTTATGGGCAAACATACACGCTAAAAGAAAAAGAATAGCAGGAGGCAGCGGAGAAAGAATGCGTAAACCAGGAAGCAAAGGCGCTCCAACAAATGAAGCAATAAAAAACTCTCAAGCTGCTTATGGTGGTATGCTACCTGAATATAATTTTGGAGGATTCTTAGGGGGAGCTTTGGGTGGTCTTGCAGGGTCTATACCAATAGTAGGGGGAGCATTAAATAAAGGTATAGCAGGCATAGCTTCTAATATGGGCGCTGACATGGAAAGCAATGAAGCTCAAATGGGAAATATATTTGGAGGTTTGAGTTCTATGGTTGTAAATCCTGCAGCTGCTGCAGGTAAAGTTTTTAATATGGGAGACAAAGGAATGAAAATGATGAACATGTTAGATAATAAAGGGGGTAAAGGAGGATTTAATCCTATGAGTCTTATGAATATGTTTGCAGAAGATGGTGGTAAATTTACAAACGTAGATTTTGAAGCTGAAGACGGAGAAGTAATTGTAGGAGATGTAAAAGTAAATAGAGCTTATAATGGTGGTACTATGAAATCTTATAAAGGTGGTGGTATGCATATCTTATCTGGCCCTAGACACTCTAGTGGTGGTATAGGTATTATGCAGTTTGGCGGTAAACCATCTTATGTATTTAGCAATAATAAAGATTTAAAAGTAGACAAATCTTTTGGTAAATTTAACACATATGCTGATGCTGTTAAAGGGAAGGCTAAAGACTTAGAAAATATTGCAGAGATGCGTATGGGTGGTGAAGGCTATGATAGAACTACTGCAGATATGATGGATACTTTAGCTATGGGTGAAGTTAAAAATTTATATGACGCACAAGAAAAGTTTAAAGCTGATAATAATATACAAAATCCTGTAAAGATGGCTAGCCCTGGAGGTACATTTGACCCTAGTCAATCTTCTTTTCTTCAATATGATATGGGGCTTAGTAATACAGGAAATAATAATTTTAGCCTTAATGGAATAAATCCTTCATTTGATACCAACTTTAATATAGGGGATGCAAGTACTTTTGGAAATATGAATCTTGGTACTTTTTCTAATCCTACTGGTGATGTTTCTCCTGGTACTTATACAAATACAGAAGAAGAAGACGCAAAACTTCCTGGATGGATGAAAGCAGCCGCAATAGCACCTGGATTATTTAATATGGCTAAAGGTTTAATTGCAAAAGCTCCTACTATGGATTTAGGTAGACTAGATAAACAAGATTACATGGATTTCTCTCCTTTAGAAAGAACTTATTTAGGTATGCAAGATAGAAATCTTGCATCATTAAGAGCAAGTCTAGAAGGAAGTGGAGCTACAGGAGCTCAACTTAGAGGAGGATTACAAGCAGGACACAGTACTTCACAAGCGCAGGCAGGACAGTTCTATGGTAATTTAGCACAACAAACAGCTACAGACAGAAGAGCTACAGATACTGCTAACATAGGTATAGCAGATAAAAACATGCAAAGAGAATTAATGGAGGATCAATTTATGATGCAATACGATCCTAAACAATCTTTTGTAACAGGATTAGAAAATATTGGAAGTGGTTTAGTTAATTTAGGAATGGATCATTTACGTTTACAGAATATGGATACTGCTAATTATGGTGCTTACGGAGATTTTAAAGATTATGAATATGATCCTAGGACAGGAGAAAAATTGGTTTAAATATATAAATTATGGCAATTAAATTTGGTACAGGAGTAAGAGGCGCACTAGGTAGAATGCGTGATATTGAATCTCAATATGTAGGATTACCTTACAAAGAAATGATGGCAGGTAATCTTTTACGTCAAGCAGCTTATGATAAAAGTGAAGAAAAATTAGATAATTTATCTGAATTGTATAATGTTCCTATGCTACCTCAAGATGAGCAATTAATACAAGATAGAGAAGATCAATTTAATACTCAACTTGATGAAAAAATGCAAGAAGTGGGTGGAGATTTAGGAAAGCTTACAGGGTTTCTTTCAGGGAAATTTAGAAATCAATCTAATGATAAAGTTTATAGAAGAGCTTTACAAGCTAAAGAGGACTATTTAGATTACGAAAAGAATTTAAATAAAAGAAAGCTTTCTCCTACACTACATAATTATTATTTAAATAAGTCTCTTACAGATTATCAAGGAGCAGATAAAGGATCTTTTATGGGAGCTCCTCCTGCAGCATTAAGTGAAGCTAAACTTGACGAGATGTTAAGAAAAAGAGCAAAAGGTCTTTATGATACTGCACCTAAAATAAAACAAAATGTACCTGTTATAATAAGTGAGGATGGTATAGTGGTATGGGATGCTTCAAAAGATAAACAAGACGATCAGTATCAGTATTTAGATTCATCAGGAAAAGTAAAAAAAGGATTTGAAATTCGTCAAATACCTAAAGAGTATAGACAAAGAAGTGGAGAGGATATTTCAATAGGATTACAGAATGCTATAGCAGGAAGTGCTGAAGCGCAAGAACTTTTAAGAGATTTATCTAATGCTACAGGAATGTCTTATGAAGATATGGTAAAGAATAAAATAAGTAGTTTACCTCAAGAATATAGAAGAAGTGATTACACTGAAGGTAATATTTATAAAACTACATCTGATAAAGAAAAAACTTCTAGAGATAATTTGATTTTTAATGGAGAAGTTTTAAAGTTTGATACTAGTAATTTCTTAACAACTAAGGATGAAACTGGAACTCCTTCTCTTGAGCCATCAGGAATGTTGAATAAAATGTATAATTTAAATGCTTTAGCATCTAATAATTTAATTGACGCAGCAGAATATAGTTCAGAAGCATCTATTTTGTACAAAGCTTTAAGTGCGGCAGAAACAAAATTAGGCCGTCAATTTACTGAGCAAGAAATGCAACAGGGGTATATAGAAACTCCAAAGATGCGAGAAAAGCTAGGAAGAAATCCAATGGGAGAGATGGAAGAGTACAAAGCTCAGGTAAAAATAGATGACTTACTAGAAGAATCGTTACAAGAAATTTTAGACGGATCAAACTTTAGTCCTGGTATGGAATCTGTAGTAGAAATAGGAGGAGATGGTAAAAAATCTTTACTTGAATTTGAAAGTCGTATACAATCTGCCCCAGGAACAATTATGGATGTTCAAAGAGTAAAAGATAAAGAAAGTGAATGGGCAGAGCCAACAGAAAAACAAATTAAACAAACAGATTGGGAAAATATAGAAATATCTGAAATTTCTACTCGACCTATCTATGACGGTTCGACAGGAAAATTTGTATATAAAATTAATGGAACGTATACAACAGGCTCTGACAATAAAAAAGAAGAACATTCATTTGAAGGAACTATTCCTGAAGGAAGAGCTCAAACAAATCTTTTTGATGATTTAGGATGGCCTGCATTAACGGGCACTAAAAAAGCAGTGTCAAGATTAGTTGTAGAAGGGCAAACTGTTATACCTAAAAAATTATCTGAATTAGCCTTTTTAAAATATGGAAAAGATGTAACTTTGGGAGTAGTTTTAAGAAATGGAAAATATGAAGTTGTAGCAGTAGATCCTCAAACATTTACGCCTCTCTATGGTGAGCAACCGTATTCTCCAGCATTTCCTAATACAGATTCAATAAGTAAGTATATAAAAGAAATGTTTAAAAAAGAAAAAGCAAAAATAAATAAATAATATATGTTACAGCCTAAAAAGGGTGGTAAGCGAAATACAGTAGCTGCAACTCAATACGACGATCAATTTCAACAAATAGAACCCACAAAATTTCTGCTCGGAGATCCCTCTTCAGAGGCATTAGAAGCAGCTCAAAGGTACGAAGGTACCTTTGGTATTTTAAGTAAAGAAAAGTTTGATGAATTTGAAAAAGCAGGTATAGATTATGTACCTGGGATGGACATACAAAAACAGCTTGCTGCACACCAATCAGGAGGACAACAACTTTGGAGAACTCTTAAACGAGGTGGAGTAGGTATAGTTGCTGCAGCTGTTGAGCCTTTTGCTTATGTATTAGATTTTGAGCATCATCTTAAAACTCTTCAAGGAGTAGAAACTAATTATGATAATTGGTTATCTAAACTCTTAAGAGATGCAGAAGAAGGAGTTCGAGAAAGTAATCCTATATATACTTCTACTCCAACACCTGATTTAATGAGCGCAGAATGGTTTGCTCAAAATGGAGATCAAATGATTCGTTCTCTTGGATATTTAGTTCCAGGTTCACAGTTTTTTAAAGCAGGTACTTGGGCGTCTAAACTTGCGATGGGTAAAATGGCAAATGCTTTAGGTGCTTCTGCAACATCAACAGCGGGAGCTGTAAACGTTTCAGGTGCAGTATTATCTGGAATGGCATTAAACTATGGTGAGCATGCTGTATCTGCTGTTAAACATATAGAAGAATCGTATCCTAGACTTTTACAGCACTATGTAAACCAGGGAATGGATCCTAGTCAAGCAGAAGAAAAAGCTAGACAAGAAGCTTATCTACAAGCTGAGGATATTGTTTGGGGAGGTAAAATAAATATTATGTGGCAGTCTATATCTCAGTTAAATTTATTTAGAAATATAGGATACACTAGGCGTGCAGGATTAGTAAATACAAGTGCTAAAACTCCTCTCTTAAAAGAAGGGCTTAAAAGAGTAGGGATTGAAATGCCCACTGAATATATGGAAGAATCTACCACTGGTTTCTTAGAAGCAGAAGCTAAACACAGAGTAGATGAAGAGTTAGGTATTAGATTAAAAGACTATCGTCCTACACATGAAAGATGGGTGGATCATATGGGTAGCTACCAAGGTATGTCTGAAGGTTTAACAGGAGCTTTTGGTGCAGGACCTGTAGGTACTGTTAGTACTATTATGCAGCGTAAACAATTAAAAGCTTCTATTGAAAATGCTAAAGAACTAGAAGCTAAATTAGGTAATAATGCTAAGTTTAATGATTTAAATGAAGAATCTTTTTACCAACACGCAGTAGGTAGCGCTTATAGTGGAACGTATGAGAACTTTATGGATATTCTTGAAGGATATAAAAATATGTCTGAAGAAGAAGCAGCTAACTTAGAAGTTGCTGAAAACTATAAAGAAATAGCAGATCAATATATAAAAGATGCAAAAGTTGTTGAAGATATGTTTAATGAATTGCTACAAGATCCTAAAACTAAAGATCCTGGAGCGTTAGAAATTTTATTAAGCACTAGAATTAATCAACATAAAAATGCTAATAGAGTACGAGCTTATAAACAAGAATTAGATGAATTAAAAGCTGAGAAAACACAGCTTATGCAGGATATAGCCAATAATCCTGAGCTAGCTCCTTTATACGCTATACAAGAGTTACAGTTGCAAGTAGAAGCGGCAGAGAAATCTCTGAAAGATAAACAAGAACAGTTAAAATCTGAACAAGAAAAATTTAGCTCTGAGCCTTACCTGTTTACTCCAGAAAGTAACGAAAGATTAAATCATGTTAAAGATGGAGTTAAGAATGCTAAAAAACATTTAAAAGAAAGAAAAGAAGCGCTAGATTTTAAACTAAAAGATGAGGCTACTTTTAAAGAGACTACAATTCAAGAAATTAAAAAACGTGTAAGTGAAATAGAAACTTCTTCTGAACTTGATGCTAAGATTATTGAAACACAAACACGTTACAACACAGCTAAAATTAATAGAGAAACTGCAAGTGCTTATTATGATATATATATTAAATTTCCTGAAAGGTTAAAAGCAGATGGTAAAAAGCTTCAGGATGATGCTACAGAGAAAGATAAAAAAGAAAAAGCAGCTAAAGAAAAAAGTAACAATAATAAAAAGCAATCTTTCACACAAAAAGCAGCTGCTAAAGCTAAGGCCGCAGTTAATGTAGTAAAAAATACACTTAGTCCAGAGAAAGAAGCTGAACTTATCGATAGAATTGGTAAGATTGCTACGCTTGAAGAATTAGCAGCAGAAGAAACAAGGTTAGCTGCAGATAAAAAGAAAAGTCCTTTAGTAGGAGAAGCTATTACAAGACGACGAACTGTACTAAAATTTGAAGACGGGCCTGTAGTATCTCCAGGGGGACAGGTGCAGCCTAAAACTACTACTACAACTACGCCTTCACCTAAAAAAGAATCTCCTAAGCCAAATCAGCTAGATATTTTAAATAAAATTCAGGCTCTAAATAATATGGTTGGGGAAACTGTAGAAAATACAGAAACTCAAGAATCAGAATATCCTGTAGCTTTAGAGTCAGGAGAAGTAAGTGCTACTCGTGTTTCTACAGCTATTAGAAATGCGTTTCAAGAATCTGCTCCGACAGGAGGTGAGTTTAATTTAGAATGGGGTAATTTAGTAGATTTTATTGGTGAAAATGCTATTCAGTTGTTACCTGACGCTATTAGACAGACTGGAAAGAAATCTACTAAAGAAGTAATTGCAGTTGTTAGTCAGAAAATACTTAATACTTTAGATCCTTATTTAAAAAGAGAAGATAGATTAGCTGATGTAGACTTTGCAAAGTTTGAAAACATTGAAACTGTAGTAGAAAGTATATATAACTTAATGACAACGTATCCTGATGCTGTGTTTGATGCTCAACGTAAAATTTTTAACACTAAAGGAGATAAAACTATAGCAGGGGCAACAGATATTATGCTTACTTTCCCTGATGGTAGGTCTTGGATAATAGATCTTAAAGCTTCTATTACTAGTACTCAGATTACAAAGTATGAAGATAATGGAATGTTTACTAGTAAAAAAATTCGTCATACTAGACAACAGTCTATGTATAAATATATGTACGACGAACAAGGAATTCCTGTTGAGAAAATCTTTATTCTTCCTTTTTTACTAACAGCAGATCAAAATATTATTACAGATGTAAAACAAGAACCTTTAATAGAGTTAGAATATAATCAAGCAATAGTAGATAAAGTATTTAAACACTTAACTTCTGCGGAACAGCATTTATCTCCTATATTTGAAGGTGATATTTCTAATGAAGGTCAAGAGATTAACTCTTCTGATCTTAATATGGCTAACTCTAATGTTATACCTAAATCTGTTGTAGAGGTATTTGAAGACAACGGAGAGGGTAAATCTCAACAATTACTTTCTTCTCAGTCTGCAGGCTATGTTTCTATAGAGTATCAAGAAGTAGATGTTACTTTACCAGATGGCAAAGTAGTTAAAAAGAAACTTAGTAAAAGTAATACAGTAGATGGTAAGTATGCAGATTCAGTACATACTACTAGAAATCTACAAGTAGGGTCTTCAGTTGTATTAGAACTTAGATCTCCAAATACTAATAAGAAAATTACTTCTGAAGAATTGGCAAACATGACTGAAGAAGAAATAGTAAAGCTTCCTATAGTAATACAACAAGTTATAGATGGCGCTTTAACTGATATTGCTCCAATGCACTCTGTTGAATGGGTGCAACGAGAGAATTCAGAAACTACCGCAGAAGAGCAGGCACAGAAAGCTAAGAACTTACGTTTAGTGCTAGCTAAAAATGAAGATCAGGTTGCTGAAAGTAATGTAATCTTTAAAGGTAGCGGTCTTGTACTTCAAATGTTTGAAGAAGAAGAGAATGGAGATCTTGCAACTGTAAATAATAATTTAATCCCTGCAAATAGACCTGTTAAAGAGTCTATGCCTGACTGGAATAATCTGGAAATAGGTATTGTAAATACAGGTATAATATATTCAAGTAAAGGGGTTGAAACTAAAAAATCTTTATCTAATGACTTCTTTATAGACAACGGTAGAGTTGTTGTTATGATTCCTACTCCAAATGGAACTTTCTTCCCTGCTGTATTGTGGGCTGATAATATCTCTGACACTCAAGCGCAGACTATAATAGGGTCTGCAGTTTCATTTGTCACTGATAATATAGAAACACATCAAACTGTTTCAGACGCTACAGGATTAGACTTTGGTAGAGATGGAGCAAAAACAGCTTTCCATTCGTTTATAAATAGATATGTATACGCCTCTCCGTATTCTTATAAATATGAAGAAGAAGAGTTTGGTCGAATTGAAGGCCAAAGAAAAGTATTAGTATATACACCAACAGAACTTCGTAATCAATTAATTGTTCTTGATGTAGATAATAGAACTATTTATACTAATGAACCTAATTATTTCTTTGAAGATATAAATACTATACAAACAAATGATTCTGGAGTATACACAGGAGAACTTAAACAATACTTTGTAGATAATAAAATCGAACAAGTAGTATCTATAAATTATGAAGATGGAGCTAATAAAGCTACTGAGCTTTTAAAAAGAAAATTAGTAAGCGTTGATGCTAAAAGAATTAATAAGCCTGGAGAGTTTTCTGATGTACAACTTGATAAAAAGGGTAATGTAGCTTTAGATGTTAATAGAAATCCTATTATCAATAAACACAACTCTTATAACAGTTTTAAATTAGATAATCTTAAAACAGATATAAATGGGCAAAATAAGATAGAGCATAAAGATGGTGCTATAGAGCATACGTATATGACTCAGCCTACTGTATTAGTAGATCTTGATTTTGTTTCTAATAACATATTAAATGAAAATGCTATAGATGACGGTGATTCTATAGTAAAAGGTAATGATCAATTCTTTTCTATAGATTTTGAAAATACAGTTGAAAAAACTGAAGAAGAAAAAGTAATTAGTTTAAAACTAAAAGAAGAGCTTGAAGAAGATGCTATAGATCTTGATAACTTAAGTCAAGAAATGCAGGATCAATATATTGAAGGCGTATTTCATCTTTATGCAGACCTTATAGTTAATCATAAGAAAAGCTTTGACTTTGTATCTATAAATTTAAAACGACATTTAGAAGAACGTTTAGCAACTTATAAAAGAAAAGGAGTTAAAAAAGCTAGAGCTTATCAAACACTTTTAGATAATTTTAACCGAAAAGGAAGTCAAACTACCGTAGAAGCATTAATATTAGCTAAACTTAAAGAGTTAGATATTGTTCCTACAAAAGCAGGGTTTGAGTCTAGAGAATATTCTGAAGAAGAAATAGCAGAATTCTTAAATGAGCAATTAACAGAAGAAGGACTTAAAGATGCAGACTTTACAGAAGAAAGCTATGATATAGAATTCTATAGAGCAGATAGAAAAAAGACAGCTTCTGCTGAAGTTAAATTCTTTTTATCTTCTATATCAGATTCTAATAATATAAACTGGGCAGGGTACCCAATGGGTATAAAGTATCAAGATGCTTATGATACTCTTAAATCTATTCTAACTGATATTAAAGGTGGGTTATCATCTAAAATTGCTGCAGTAGAATTAGCTACTCCTAGTCCAGTATATAAGAATATCTTACAGAAATTAAAAAACCAATCTTTAGATTTTCAAAATAAGTTTGTAGTTGCTATGTCAGGTACAAAATTAAATTTTGTTCAAGTTTTATCTGATCCAAAAAGTCCTTCTAAAACAAAAGTTATTGCAGCTGATAATTACGGTACAATAGCTAATGTAAAAGAAAAATGGTTAAATCATTTAAAACAAAGTGAAGTAGTTAAAGAAGTTAAAGACGAGCTTGTAATAGATCCTAAAAAAGTTTTAGCAATAAAAGCTGAATACATGGCTAAATTAAAAATAGCTCAAAATCTTAAAAAAGATACTAAAAATAATATATACTCTGATAAATTCTTAGGAGAGCTACAAAGTATTTTAAGACGACTTGGTATGGAAGTACCTATAGGAGGCTTAAGATATATCTCTTCAAGCGCAACCAATCTTGCAGCATATGTAAGAAGAAAAGGTACCTGGGAAGCACAAATAAGACCTAATGGCCGAGGGTTTATGCAGTTTATATTTGATTCGTTAGGTAATGAAGAAATTCAAGAAGCTATTAAATATAAATTAGGAGAAATAAGCGTTCCTTCAGAGAATAAAGAAACTGCTGAAAATATAGTTAATGAAAGAATAGAAAGCGGAAGTGGAGGATTATTCTATATTAATAATCCAATTGAAGGTCCTAATCAAGAAAGAAGTGTTATAGGTCTTGCAAAATTAACTGTGGATTATAATGGGGTTATATTTGGAAATAACTTTAGAGGTGAGGGAGGTAAAGCTATATATGCTTACAGTCTTGCATTTGGTATGCAAAGATTACTCTCTAACTATAAAGATAATTTAAGAGGAGGTTATAATTCTTTAGAAAATTTATTAACGCTTAATGCTTCTCAAGGTTCTACTTGGGGTGAAAAATTACTAGAAGAAAACAAAGATTTTTCTCTTGATATTGTAATGTTAGAATCTACTAGGCTTTTAAATTCTGGAACACGAGGAAAAGCAAGAAAAGAACAAGGAGAATTTATGCAGCATGCAAGTAGTTTAGAATTATTTGCTAATCAAGGCTTAAATACATCCTATTTCTTCCCATTAACTTTATCTGATAAAGACATTACTCCTATGCTTAAAGCTCCTAAATGGAGTACTATTGACGGAGACACTGCTTTAAGTCAAGTAGTTATAGAAGATGGGGAAGTAGTAGATATTAAAGATAAAATACTTTCTACTATTACAGAATATGCAATGGGAGAATATAATAGGATTTACTATCACCAAACAGAAGGTAGACAAAAAGCAATTGAAAAAAATGTAAATAGAGGGGCTTATGAAGAAGGCGCTAACTATTTTTATTATTTTGATTATTTAAACTCTTATAACGAAAGAGCAGCTGAACTATGGGAAGAAGATGGTAAAACTCTTAAAATTGGTTTAGATAAAAATCAAGTTAAAGAATATATTAAAGAAATTATTAAGGAAGATGTTTTAAAAGAAATAGCTAGAAATATAGATACTCTTGATCGTCTTAAAATATCGTCTAAATATGTAAATAATAAATATTTCCAAGGAGCTACAAAACAAACTAATGCAGACCTTAAATCTGAAGAAAATAAAATAGCTGCTTTAGTAGCTGATAGAGCTCTTAATTATATTATTTCTAATAATGAACAAAGAATTTTATTTACAGGAGATCCTGCTTTAGCATATAAAGAAAATAAAGGAGAATTCAATTTACCTGCTACAATTAAAATAACTTTAAATAACTATGAGAAAAGAGGGTCAGATTTATTATCTCCTGCAACTTCTCCTCAGTATACAGATAAACAAGTTAGTACTATAACTATGTTTGACAGTAAAGTATTTAAAAATGGTTCAGAAATTGAAAGAACAGATGGACAAGAGTATGGTACTGCATTAGAAGCTTTAGAAATGAAGTTTGCACACGGTAAACTTCCTCAAACTATTTATAACAAACTTAAAAAGGGAATAGAAAGTGTAATAGCTGATCCTAATAATGTAGAAAATTACTATACATTAAAACAATTTTTAACTGATCAAGAATATAGAGCAGTAAAAGATGTATTTGTTACAGATAAACCTGTTTATATTGTAAATGATATTAATGTTGAATTAGATAGTAATAATAAATTCTTTAGAAAAACCTCTACAAGATGGTTATGGCCAGAAGAAACAAAAGGTCATGATATAGACAATCTACGTTTAGTAATGGAACGCTTAAAAATTAGAAGAGCGGGGCATGAGTCTTCAGATAAAAAAGGAGCTATCAACCCGATTCAGGTATATGATGGGTCTGGAGAATTCTTATCTGCAGAACAACTAGAAGCTAATATTGTAGAAGGAAATGCTATTCGAAGCTTAGATAGAGATGGTTTAGGATGGCAGCAAGAAAAACCTGTTAATAAAAAAGAAGTATCTAAAAGTACTCAATTAGATGTATTAGCAGCTGATGATCTTTTAGATTTAAAACTATCTAAAGATAGAACGGTAGAACAGTGGAGAATAGATAAAGAAAAAATAGTTTCTGATTTTTATAAGCTTGGAGCGCAAGATTTATATTCTAGAATGGGTATTACCCTAGATGACACAGGAAGAGCTGTAGATATAAATGCATCTAAACTTTCTAAGTTTTTAAAAGCAGAGGCCCAACAAAGAAATTGGTCTAAAAAAGATATAAAAGAACTTACGGTTATAGAAGTAGCAGAAACAGCGGAGAGAATATTTAGATCTCCTCTTATGTTTAATCATTCTCGTACTAATATTGAGTCTTTAGTATTATCTTTAATTAGAAAGAACATTGCTAATGTTAAATTGCCTGGATATGGTTACATTCAGTCTTCTAGCGCAGGATTTAGAGCTAAAGGAGGACGTACTTGGAAAGAATTTAAAGAGGAATTTGGAAAAGATGATGTTAGTAATGTAATAACTTATATTAATCCTAATAGTCTTAATGCTTTTGATGAAACAATAGGATTACAAGGGCCTAGAGTAAATTCTGAAGGTGAGTTTTTACCAGGACAATTACTTATACAGCCACATTTTGAATTTACAAATGCAGAAGGTAAAATAGTTAAAGTTGATTTAACTAATAGAAAATATTCTAAAGTTAGTAATGGCAAAAGATACTTACAAGTGGATGCTATACCAAGAGAATTGCTTGAAATGATTGGGTATCGTATTCCTGGCCAAGGTAGATCTTCTGTTATGGCGTTAGAAGTTGTAGGATTTTTACCATCTACATCAATAGCCACTGCTATTATACCTGACGAGATGGTTGATCAAATGGGTAGTGACTTTGATATTGATATTTTATATACTTATAGAAAAATGTATGTAGTAGATGATCAAGGAAAAATTAAAAAGAAAACTGATTTATCTGCATTACAAAAATTACAAGATAAGTACTTTGATGCAATGCGTGAGCTAGTGTTTAATAAAAATTATTTCTTAGCCACTGAAAAACTAGATAATAATGATATTGAAACTGCTGCAACAGAAGTTGATAAATTAGTAAAGAAAGATAATGTAATAGATTCACCATCATACCTAACTACTAATATTAGCCATAATATATCTCAAAGAACAGGTAAAAAACTTATTGGACCTGCTTCATTAGCTGCTACATTACATGCAGCTGTGCAAGGAAGAGATATTGGAATAAATCCTGATTATAATCAAAATCTAATTAAGTTTACATTTTTTGAAACCTTAGAAGGAGTATTAGAATTAACTAATATATCAAGAAAAGGATTTTCAGTTAGTGAAAATGGAGTAAAAAGAACTTCTTCAGATAATTTACGTAGTATACAAAATGCTGCAGTAGATAATGCTAATAAACAAACATTAGCTGCAGCTGGTGTTAATAATGCAACTATTGATGTTGCTTTATTTGCCCCAATGTATAAAGATGTATATGGAAATTCTATTCATACAGATCAATTAACTTACTTTTTAAGACAAGAATCTATTGAAATATATAATGAGCAATTTGATTATTTTAGTTCAGGTGCAGAAGGTGGATATTTAGGCTTTGAGCAAATACGTAATAGAGCTTTTAATGCTGCTATGCAGATTCTAGATAGTCGAATAGGAGATGGTAATTTTCAAGAAGATTATACAATGTCTTTAGATGAATTACGACAAGATGAAAATGGTAAGTTTCAAACTTTTAGTGTTAAAAGATTTAAAAGTTTATTTACAGACACTAAAAATGATACTTATTATCAAACTCAAAAAGCTATTTTAGCAGGATTTAGACAATTACAAGTATCTTCTGATCCAGTTAAAAAACTTCAAAGAGGTATCATGACGCCTAGAACAAAAGGATTGGGTAGTACTATATTTGAAGCTCAACGAGCTTTAAGTAATATGGATGTTATTTTTGAAGATAAATTATCAGGGCTTGCAGGAGTTGCAGACGCACTTAAAAACACTCAATTTGAAACTTTATATAATGAACTTAAGCAAGCGTATAAAGCTTTTGGTAAAGTAATGCCATTTAATGCTAAAGCGCATTCAGATATGATCACGGAATTCCAAAAAATGAATGGTGAGAAAGATATTTCTTCTAATGTCCGTGAATCTTTATTTTACGCAATGTTAGATAAAGGATATGCTAGAGCTTTTGAAAATGCTTTTGAAATTAATGCAGAAGAGTTAAGAAGAGATATGCTTTTCTTATCTGAATCTTCCTTAGCTGCAAAAGTCCAAAATGTACAAAATACTGCTTGGGGTAAAAGAAATTTATTCATACAAAGATTAGTTCCTATTATTAAAAGTAGTTTAACAGTTCCAAATACTGTTAGTTACACGGCATCTAAACAAGAAGATGTTATGGACCAGATGCATAAAGATTTTATTGCTTTATACCAATCAGATATAGAAGGACATAGAGAGTTATTTGAAGACTTAGTAAAATTTGCATATGCAACAGGAGGTAATCAAAATGCTAGAAATTTTGTAAAATTTGTGCCATCTGCCTATTTACAGGAAATTGGTTTTTATGATGCTCTTAGAGTGGAAGAACAAAGAATGTTAAATGACCAAGATTTTAATTCTGCACAAGCATTAAAAGAATGGTTACAACATAATCCTTTTTATGCAACTCAAATAACTGAAGCTGATCTTACAGTAGGTCAGTTTTTACAAGAGCCTGTAGGTAATCATAGAATTAAATTTAATGGTAGAAATCAATTATATCAATTAGTTTTAAAACCTATTAATCCTGAAATCGATTTACCATATTATAAATATGCGTATGAGAAGGATGAAGTGTTAACTTACATACCTATAATAGGTAGAAAAGTAAATAACAAAGTTCAGTTATATGAGAAAACTGGAGATGTTACCATTGACGGTGGTATTATATTTAAACGTATCCCTTTAAAAGGGTATAATACAAATAAGGTTAGAATATCTGAGTATGAAGGTATTCCTCAACTTAATAAAGAAGGTGGAACTGTATTCTCTCAAAATGCTGTACCTACAGCGCCAGGAGCTGCTAACCCAGGAGCTGCGCAAGTACCTCAGATACCTGTTAAAAAGATTTCTCCTACATCAACTCCTACTAAACCTAGTAAATATAACTTTAAAGAAGGTGATGTTTTAGATAGAGCAGGAGCTAAAGAATTACTTGAAAATGTTGTAAATGAAACTGAAGATGTAAGCTATAGAATGCTTGCTAGAATACTTTTAGATAATTTTGATACTGTAGGATCTGAAATACAAAAAGTAATAGAAGCTAAAACAACTGATATTACAAATCCAGATGGCTCTACAGAAACAATTGATATTCGAGGAGAATATACAGATGGTACTGTTAAATTAAATAGCAACTATTTGTCTAAACCTCTTACATTTGAAGAAGTAGTACTGCATGAATACTTACACGGATATTTAGTTAATGAATTAGCTAATAAAGATAGTGAGCTAGCAAAAACAACAAAAGTTTTAAGATTAGCCTCCATTAAACTTCTTGCTAAAAAAGTTAAAAACGGAGAAATTGATCCTGATAGTATGGAGCACGCATTATTAGATTATGCATTTAAAAATGACCAGGAATGGTTAGTTCATGCTATGACTAATAAAGGGGTGCAGAGATTCTTAAATAATCAAAAAGTTAAAAAGAGTATTTGGGAAAGATTTAAAGTTGCGATTGTAAGATTTATACAAGCTTTAGGAGATGTTATTGGAGTAGAAGTTAAAAAAGATAGTGCTTTAGCTACAGCTGTAGGTAATGTATTAGAAGTGGTTAGCAGAGAAGAAACTGCAGGACAGAAAACTGCTGAAATGGCTAACCGAGTTGGAACAGTAACTGCAGATGAACTTATTGGAGTGATTCAAAAAGATGGCGGATTCTTACAACGTTTTGATTTAATGACCCATTTAATAACTGCTCAAGGTAAATACACTCAAGACAAAATAGATAATGCTGTTAGATTATATGAAGAGCGTGCAAAGTTTAATGCTGAACAAAATCTTTCTATACCTATTGTAAAACAAATTGACACAATACAGCAGTTTATAGATTTATATAATGAGCGTATTAAAAACTTAAGAACTAAACTTACAAATAAAAATATTACTGAAGTTGAAGGACAGCGTATTAGAGAGCGTATTAGAAGATATGCTACTCAACGTAAGAGTTTAAAAGATAAGCGTACAATAGAGCAACTTCAAATTATTGCTACAGCACAGTTTAGATGGGTTAAAACAGTATTAGACAATGAGGCCCCTACAGATATAGAAATGCAAGAAGCTATAAACATTACAGACTCTTATAATTACAGCGTAACTAATGAATTTTTAAATGCTGAAGATTTAACAGAAACTAATGTTTTCAATAAAGCTTTACTAGATTTTAGTAAAAGAGCTTCAGGATTTAAAGCTAGATTACTAGATAAATTAATTGAAGATGTTACTGCAGAAATAAGTGTTCTTATTCCTGAGATGGATGTAACTAAAAAAGATATACTAGAAATAGCTGAAGAATCTAATCTTTTTGTATATCAATCTTTAGATATAACTAAATTTAAATCTCCGTTAGTAAAACTTATTAATAAAAAATTAAAATTAGCAGGTAGAGCTAAGGATATTCAAGTAGCTAAGTTATTTGAAGAAATTTCTAGTAAAATAGAGACTATTAAAAATCATCCTGAGTTTAAACGAGATCCTAATTTATTTTTCCAAAAAGATGAAAACGGCAAGCTTTCGGGATATTTTGTAAATGAGTTTTCTGACTCATATAGAGTCGCAAAAAATAAGTATTTTGCTGATTACTATAAAAAGATTAAAAAAATAGATGAAACTCCTGCAAAAACTACGGCAGCTAGAAATGCTCAAGCTAAAGCTAAAAATGCAGCAGCGATCAAACTTAATAGACAGCTAAATAATATTGAGCTTGCTATTGATATTAGATTCTGGCATCAAGATAAAGTTTTAAATTCTTCTTATAAAAGTAAAGAAGAGTATATAGAGTTTTTAGATAAAGAACTAGGGCAGGAAACTAGAGAAAGGCTTGTAGAAAAAGCTCTTGAAAAGTATGAGCAATATCAAGTAGAGGAAGCCGCTAATTTAGAAATTATTAAAGCAGATCTTAGAGATTCTAGTCCGCAAGAAGTGGATGAAGCTATTAAAAGATGGACTCAAGAAAATAGTCCAGTCATAGCTTTAAATATTAGATATGGTAAAGGGCAAGCACGGTCTAAACAATATGGATACATGAGATTAATTTCTGCGCCTAGAAAAAACCATGCAGTAACTAAGAAAGCTTTAAACTTTTATGACTCCTCATTTAATACAATAAAAAATGATAAAGTTTTAAATGAGTTTTATGATTATTATATAAAAACAATGAAGGAGTTAACAAAAGTTCTTCCTGAAAGTGTATCGCGTCAGTTACCTGAAAACTTCTGGCCTGCTGCTAGAAGATCATTTGTAGAAAATTTACAAAATGACGGTCTTGCTTCGTTTTGGAAATACTTCTCTTCTACAGAATTACTTTCATATGTGTCTATAAATAAAAAAGCACAGCTAGATCCTACAATTGTATCGGAAGGAGCTAGAGATGTAAGTACTGGGCAGCCTTTAAAAACAGTTCCTATTAGAATGATAAAAGGAGTGAAGGCTCAAGAAAAATCATATGATTTAGAAAGAGTGTTGAAGATGTTTACAGCAATGGCTAAAAACTTTGAATTCAAAGCAGAGGTAGAAGATAGAGTTTTATTATTACAAAGAGCTCTTAGAGAGGCCAGAGAATTACAAGTAGATTCTTCAGGTAATCCTATTAAGAAATCTGATAAGAGAACTAATTTAAGCGTAATAGGTGGATTGAAAAATGTTCAAGAAGCTGTTGATTATGCTATTGATGCTGAATTATACGGATTTACTAAAGATATAGATGAAAAAGGTATAATTATAAATAGAAGAGCAAATGAAATTCAACAAGAATTAAAAAACTTAGATGAGAGAAGAGCTCAAGGAGCTTTAACTGATGCTCAATATAATATAGATAAAGCAAAACTCGAAGAAGAGTATGAAAAATTACAAGTTACTCAATTCAGTAAAGAAGCTGCAATAGAAAGTGTAATTAAAGTTACTCAAATGAAGGGTATGGGATGGAATGTTGTAGCAGGGGTAAATAACATGGGCTTTGGTACAATGTCTAATTTTGTACATGCAGCAGGTGAAGAAGATTTTACTGTTGATCAGTTATCTCAAGCTTATTGGATGGTTCTTAAAAGTTCAGGAAGTTCTGTTGTTTCTGCAACTAAACTTACACATTTAGTTTCTAAATACGGAATTTTATTTGAACAAATTGATGCTCATTATGGTAAAGACAGAAAACGAGAATTTAAATTTTTAGATAATTTAAGTCCGTTTGAAATCCAACGTCGTACAGAGTTTATAAATCAAACTGCACCTTTTGTAGCCAAGATGTTAAACACAGAAGTAGCTCCTGGTGTAACTTTATATGATGCTTATGATGAAAATGGAAACTGGAAAAATGAGTATGCAGAATATGCAGAGGAATGGTCAGATGATTTAGATGCAGATACTATAAATAAATTTACTAATTTTAGAGATGCTTCTATTGAAATGAATAAAGTAAATCATGGTAACTATGATCCGCATTCATTTATGCTTTTAAAGAAATCTGTATATGGACGTGCTTTTACAATATTTAGAACATGGATGTTTGAAGGATTTAATACAAGGTTTGCAGAAATAGATTATAATGATCAATTAAATCGTTTTACAAAAGGTAGATGGAGAACTTACGGAACTGTAGGGGCGAAAGGAAGTCTTAAATTCCTTCTTAAAGGAATTGGAAATATGGTTACTTTAGGGAATGCCTTTTCTAAAGAAGATATGAAAGGCGATATGGAAACTATAGATTACGATAACATGCGTAAGAATTTAATGGAAATTAAATTTTATGCAGCCATCTATGGTACAATGTTAATGCTAAAAGCGGCAGCAGAAACTGATGATTTCTGGGCATGGTTATATAGATTATTAGCAAATTCATTATTCAGATTAGAGCAAGATATATGGTTCTATCTGCATCCAGGAACTATGATGGATATTTTAAGAAATCCAACTCCTCTTTTAAAAACTATAGGAGATTTTACAAAAGCAATAGATGCGACAATATCTTATTTAGATGATCCGCAAGAGTATGAAGATAGCCAAAAAGACCCATTAAAGAAAAAATGGTTTAGAGCTTTACCTGGGGGATCTGCGTATTATACATTCGAATATTTAACAGAAGAAATTATAGACGAAGATTAATGACATTTACATTTGGTATACAATGGGCAAAAGGATTTTTAGTTGGGATGAGGCACTTCCAACCAGAAGAATACGCACCGTACTATGAAGTACAATTTTTTTTAGGATTAATACAAATTTTTATAATAATAGACAATGGCAACACTAACAATAACAGTAACTGAAGCTGTTTCATTAGGAGACGGTAGCACAGACAGAGGTACAACAAATGTACAAACTGTAACTGTGGACGAAGTAGATCACAGAATAATGGATGTGGGAACATCCGAAATTAAAATTTTACAATTTGCAGCTGCAAACGGTCCAGGACAATTTGCAGATGGAACTGTAAAATACTTACGTATTACAAATTTAGACTCATCTAACTTTGTTACACTTAGAGTGCAGCAAGCAGATGCAGAATACTTTGTAAAATTAGAAGCAGAAGATCATTTTATTCTTGGTAATACAGTAATGGATGCACATGAAGATGGCGACACTACAGTTGGAGATGCTGGAACATTAGCAAATATAGATTCTATACATGCTGATGCAGATACAGCTGCATGCCAGGTTGAATACTTTGTAGCATCTGCTAGTTAATAGAAAGAGGGGCTCAAGGCCCCTCTATCTAACTCTAGCAACAACAACAAGTAATCAACAACACACGCTAGATTTTTACCAGTTTATAGTATCCTGGTTTGTTTTTTCATAATAGTCATTTATCCATTTAAAATGTCCGCTACCCAAGAACCCTCTGTGCGCAGAGAATGGTGAAGGATGTGAACATTTTAACACAGTATGCTTAGGGTCTATATACTCATCATATTTCTGAGCATGAGCACCCCACAACATAAATATTACATGTTTCTTATCATTTAAAGATTGTATAGTTCTAAAAGTAAACTCCTGCCATCCTATTTTAGAATGTGAGTTAGGCAATCCTTTACGAACTGTAAGGCAAGTGTTAAGTAATAACACACCTTGCTTTGCCCATCTCTCTAGACTAGGATATTTAGTTTCATAACCAATCTCTTTAAATATATTACGCAGCGATTGTGGTATAAAATTATCACGCTTACTGCTAAAAGCTAAACCATCCGCCGCACCATTGTGATACGGATCCTGGCCTAGTACTACGACACGAACTTTGTCGTAAGGCGTATGAATGTATGCATTGAATACATCTTTTTGATCAGGATATATTGTATGCGTCATTCTTTCTCGTTTAAGAGTTGCAGATAAAATTTTCATATACTCTTTAGAAAATTCTGAGCCCAACATTTGGGCCCAGGATTCTCCTAAAGTTTCTACTGCAATGTTACGAGTAGTTATAACTTGATCTGCTGTATGGCTCATACTTGCATTATATTATTAGCAATAGCTCTACGCTCTCCAAGTTCTCGTTCTATATCCTTGATTACATCTCTCTTAGACTCTTCATAGTTTACAATATCATCTTCCATAGTTGCATGGTCAAAGGCTTCATAATCAGATTCTAAATAGATAGCATCATTCTCGCCATTAGTAATAGCAATAGGATAATACTCACAAGTACGCATCTTTGTATTGTCATAGTCAGTAGGAACTGCTACAACATTACGAGGAGATACTAGTACCTCAAGAACTACACTATTTCCATGCCCAAAGTCATGTACATAAGCCATAGAACCTACATGTAAACCTGAAGAACAAGTTACATCAGGATCAGAGTCACACTCTTCTCTTGGCATAGTAACAGGATCACCCATCTTAATAGTCATACCATGAGAGCCAGAATGAAATGGCTTAAACGTCATAGAGTGGTTAAGAGTTTCTTCTACACGTTCACCTGTTTCTTCGTCGTAACGAATACTTATAACCTCTTCACCTGTTTCTGCGTCATACTTACGTTTAACGCCAACAGCTTTATAAG
>Ga0209337_1000597_pt1 | contig 29137 bp, 30 predicted proteins | sample LinPmetageLP53_FD_184044 | JGI IMG/M metagenome (GOLD analysis project Ga0209337, IMG submission 184044) | Marine viral communities from the Pacific Ocean - LP-53 (SPAdes) (version 2) | ecosystem: Environmental > Aquatic > Marine > Oceanic | place: Pacific Ocean | collected 2010-02-08 | reverse complement strand
ACCACAATCTGCTGGTTCTACTATTGTAGTACCATCTGAAATGGTTGCTAAGTCAGGAGCCGATTATGATATTGATAAATTGACTTTATACATACCTAACACAAGATTTGTTGGTGGTAAGCTAGTTGTAGAGCCTGTTATTACTAAAGCATCTGAATTAAGATCTAGAGATCTTGGAGGCTATAAAAATGTTATTTTAAAATTATTTGATCAAGATAAAGCAGTAAGCTTAATTCAAGAGCTTGATAATATATATACAAATAAAAAAACAACTAATGATTTCTTAAAAGCGTTTGCTAAACATCCAGTAATAAAAGCTAGAAAAGAAAGAATAGATCAGCTTAAAGAAGATAGAGAAGCAGCTTTAACTAAAGTTGATAAAGAAGATATATCTAAACAAATTAAAGTTATTTATGAGGATATAAATACTCAATTGTTGAATACTCCTGAAGGGATATTCCGAGGGCAAGACTTTAACAGAGATGCTCTTTTAGGGTTTAAAGCTAAGCTACAAAATGATTTGACTAAAATTGATGATCAAGTTGAGCTACAAGGGTTTGAAGAATTACCGATGCAAGAAAAGCAAACAAAAGAGTATTTGCAGAATGAGCTTCAGTTTTTTATGAAAGATGTACTTAGACATCCTTTAAGTTTTGATCAGTTAATTACTCCAGTAGGAGCGCATGGATTAAAAGAATTAGCATATAGAATAGATGCTTTAGTAAATCCAGATAAGTATGTAGACCCAAATGCAGAAGTATTAGAAGAAAGACCTAAAAATCTTTTAGATGAGTTATCATTTAAAAATATTATTGAGCTTACTCGTACAATGTATCAAACATTAGGAGGTACAGGGATTGTAGCTACAAGTATGACGCACGCAATTAAAGTTCAAAAGACAGGACTAGCTTTCAACAAAGAGCATAAATTTAATTTTAAGAATATATCTAAAATTGGAGCTCCTTCATTATCTAAAGTATATTCTAATAATTCTAAACGATCAATTAATTCTGAGATGCAGCAATATGTTACAGGTTATGTAGATGGTGAAAAAGATCCATTTGTAATGTATGTTAATGCAGGTAAAGATGCAGCCGCCGTACATATGGTATTATTAAGAGCTGGATTACCACTAGAAGAAGTATTGTACTTTATGTCTCAACCTATTATTAGTGACTATCTAAGAATGAAAAGTTTAAATCAAAGTGTAGCACTTAGAACAACTAAAAATGGCTATATGAGTGATGAAGATATAATAGGAGATTTATCTGATGGTAAAAAATACGGTAATACAGCAATACAAGCTCCTACAGGAGGCCCAATGCAATTTACTTTGGGGCAACTTAAATCAATGGTTGGTAAAAAATTAAAATCTGAAAAAGAAGGTAAACAACTTACACCTAATGATAAAAAAAGACAAAAAGCTATATTAACAGACTTTTTAGAATATAAAAAATATGCAGAAGAATTACGTAAACTGCAAGAAATACATTCTTACGACAAAGTTAAATTAAAAAATGGTAGTGAGAATATTTATATGAAAGCTATGGAGGAGGTTGTTGAGATAGAAGATAATTTTACTAATCCTTTACTTTTAGTCAAAACTCCTACAAGCATGTTAAAATATAACAGAGATGCTTTATTTGCATCTAACACGTTATTAGGCCAAGTAGATCTTAAAAATAGTAATAAAGCAATTAGAAACTTTTTTGTTCAAAAAGCTGTAGGACTTATAAATAATGGAATTCGTAAAGATGACGTTATATATACTCTAAACAAATTTGATAATTTTATTACTGCAGCTTTAATCCAAAGCGTAGTAGTAAATGGAAACGAAACTATAGCAGATAAACGCTACAGTTTGATGCAGGGAGAAAATAGTTTACCTAGACGAGTAAAGTCTTTACAAGATAGTTTAGAAGTTACAAATGTAGCTTTAGATGCATTTTTACCTATACTAGATAGTTATGTTCAAGGAGCAGTAGAAGCTACTTCAGACAACTTAAAGTTACGTAAAAGTGTTATGAATACGATGGATGTAGATGTAATTGCAGAAGAGATGAGAGAGCTAAAAAAAGCTCAGCCTGCTATTTATAGAGATCTTATTTATTTTAGCATGTTACAATCAGGCGTAGATTTTAATCCTAACGCTTTCTACAGTATTATACCTGCAGAAGATGTGCTACCAATAACTAAATCTGCATTTAATGCGTTTGTTGGAAGAAATAATGTAACCAATGAGCTAGATAATATGTGGAAAAACTTTTATAATGCTAATTGGGATAACAGCACTATTACTAAAATAAGATATGCTGGGAGCCAAGGAAGCAAAGCTGCAGCTATAGGTACAGCTACAATTAAAGCAAAAGCTATTCCTAATGTTAAACAAAATTCTTTAACTATAAAATCTCCTGGAGGGTCCGCACATTACATGAGAGCTGATAGGGAGTCTGAGTGGCAATTAGCTGCTAAAAAAGGTATAAGAGGAAAATCAATTGAAGCTACTGATTCTGCTAGTATGTATTTAACTAATAGAATGGCTAAAATTGAAGGCGAATATAAAGCTGGACCTGAAGTGTCTAAAAAAATTGCAGCAGGGTATAAAATATTAAGCGCAGATAAAGCTGTTTTACCTTCTGGTGTATATGTGTTAACTGATGGCACTACTATACAAATTACAAAATTTAATAAAGGTAGAGGCACATTAAATCAAATGCTAAAACATCCTGAAGTTTTAGAAGCAGCTGGTGAAAAGAAGTTATCTAAAGATCAATTTGCTTCTATGCTAGGGTATACAAGTTTTACAGGTATGAAAAACTCAGCTGCATATAAAGGCTTTGTGTCTGGTAACAATTCGCTATATTTGTCTAAGATTGAGGTGATAGCAGTAGGAACTGAAACATTTAAAGAGGCTGAGCCAAGGGAAGATGAAAATGATGGGAATGTAAATGATACTTTATTCCAAATTAAAAAAGAATCAAATTGTTAAATTATGTCGTGTAGAATAGAAAGAAGTACTGAAGGTAAAATAGAAACTGTAAAAACACGGTACGGCCAAGAATCTCCTTTGTTTAAAGAAATGAATTCTTTGATTAACGATGGTAGAAATGAGGATCTTGCTTACGCAGCTTACCTTAAAGCAACTAACGACGCGGCAAATATTGGTATTTTACAAGAGCCTGCTTTAGTAAATAACATTGTACAAAATGTCTTAATGGATGTTAACGATAATTTTGACAAATGGAATAACATAAGCAAAGAGCTAAAATTTTCTGAAGCTAACCAGCAACTACAAAATGATCTTTTTTACTTTTTAGATAAGATTGGCGTAAAAGTAGAAACAGTTGATACTTTAACAAATGATAGAGGTGAAACTATAAATGCTACAGGTTTAGCAGATCTTACTAATAGGACGGTGCAGCTAGTTACTGGTAAAGCAGACATGTCTACACTGACCGAAGAGACTGTGCACTTTATTGTGGAAGTTTTGAGAGCTGATGGTAATCCTTTGTTTAAGTCTATGTACAACATGATACAGGACTATAGTGAATATAAAGAAGTAGCTAACCCAGATGGGTTTTACTACAAAAAGTACAATGGCGATATAGATCTACTTAAAAGAGAGGCTATAGCTAAAGTAATAACAAAGCATCTTATTAACGGAGATGTGGCAAATGAAAAGAAAGAGAAAGTATCGAGACTAGAAAGATGGTGGCAAAGAGTTCTAAACATGTTATCGAAAATGTTTGGAAAAACACAGACAGATCCCTTTGCTGAAGCAGCGCTTGGAGTTGTAAATCGTAGTCTAGAAAATGTAATGCAGAGTGACCCTGCCGGTATAGAGGTTAGCGGAGTATTTTATCAAGAAGATTTAAGTAAAAGTATACTCGATCAGTTAGACGAGGATTCTAAAAATTATGAAAACAAGGAAATAACAATAGATAAAGTTACTAACGATGATTTAAAACGTCATTGGAAAAAGATAGCAGGAGATGATTCTACTATAAATAGGTACGTAGCTATTGCAGGCCCATATAAAGGTAAAGAATTAAAGTTTCGTGGGTCAGATAGGACAGCAGAAATATTTAAACAAAAATTTGTAGGATATAAAAGTGAGTCTGAAAAAGAATTAGACATGCATAATCAAAATATTCGTATGGCTATGGGTACTAAAGGCCACTTGATTATGGAAGATCTAATTGATTACCATTTTGAAGGTAAAGGAAGCATTAATGCAATTATACAAGGTGTAGGTAGCATGATGAAAGCTGAGCATGTCAATAGACTAAGTTTAGCTATGAAGTCTTTAAAGAAAACTATTGATGACCAACAAAAAGCTATAAACAAACAAAATGGTACTAAAGGTAAATATGTAATACGTAAAGAGCAATTTATAGCAGATGAAAAGAATCAGGTTGGGGGTACTATCGATATGTTAGTCCTATACAGTGATGGATCTGCTTCTATTTATGATTATAAGTTTAAAAGCTCTAATGCGCAATATTCTAAAGAAAGAAGAGGTAGACTAAGTATTACTGGTGATATGTTTGCTAGCAGTTTAGAAGGATACGATTCACAAATTGGTCACTATAAAGACGCCTTGTTGTCTAAGTATGGTGTAACAAGAGTTCGACAATCCCGGATAGTACCTGTAGCGGTTCGTTATGAGTCTAAAGATGGGAGGTTATCTAATTCATTAACAGCTTTAGAGGCTTATGTAGATCCTTCTATATTATCAAAAAAAGACGCTAAAAGTCAAATAGAATCTTTAGATGGAACAACATTAGATTGGCTACGACCTATACCAGTTGCGCAAGAGACTACAGATGACAAACAAGTTAACAATCTTATAGAGTCTGAAATGAGGAGATATAAGAAGCTTGTAGTACAACGTAAAAATGCACCTTTTGCAGATAGAGCTGCTTTAGATGAAGTTATAAATGAATCTCTTGCAATGATTAGAGCTCTTCAACATAATAAAGATATAAGTATTGGGCTAACTAACATTTTTAAAATAGTTCGTGTTGCAGAGGCTGGTATAGGTGTGCATGACGAATTTATAACTAAAGAGGGAGAGCAAGTTTTAAATCCAAAGTACTTATCAGAAAAACAATTAAGAGAAGTGTATGGAGAGTTAATACATTTTCAAGCTTATACAACATTAAATGATGTTTCTAATAAAATTAAAAAATCTAATACTAAAAATAGTAAAGAACTAGTTAAAAAGTTAGAAAGTGCTTCTTTTAGTATCGGTACAACTATTAAAGCTCTAGAAGAGTTTATGGTTGACCGTATGGATATGAGAGCAAAAGAAAAAGGTATTAATAATTTTAGATATAACAGAATTCAATCTAAAGTTAATTCTTATATCAATGTATCTCAGCAATCTAACCCTTATAGTAGATATGTAACAAATGTTATGAATAAAGCTAATGGGGCTAAAGTTAAGTTTGAAGCTAAGCTTATAGCAGAGATAGAAGCTCAAGACGAACTACTTAAACAGTATGCAGAAGAAAACGGTATGTCTCTTAGAGAGGTGTATGAACAAAAAATATTAAATAGTGATACTCATAATTTATATGCCAAATATAAAACAGAGTTTTACGACATAAAAAATGACCGCATAGAAAAGGGAGATCATTTGTGGATGAAAAAACATCACACAATAAATCTAGAAAGATTTAATAGAGATTTTCCTGAGTGGCAAAAACGTGAGTACAATCGTATAGAACAACATTTTGGTCCTACAAACAAAGCAGGTATAAAAGCAGCTAAAGTTAAATGGAATAAAAGGTATGACTTATTAAACAGTACTCAAGCCTGGTTAGATGCAGGTAAATACTGGTTAAACATTAACGAAGAAGCTACTCAAGAATATGTTACGGATGAATTTAAAGAAATTCAAAGTGACTCAAGATTAAAATCTTATTATGATTTTCACGTTAATAAAATTAAAGAGTTTGGGGATAAATTTGGTAAAAATCTAGGTAACACTTATGTAGCTTGGGTTAACAAATCGTCAACAGACGCACTATTGGAATCTAATAACAAAATAGACTCATTTAAAGCTTCTATATCAGATAGATTTAAAGCAAAAGGGCATGATGTAAATCATTTGTTTGGTATGATCGATGATAAAGGAAATCCTATCAGACATATACCTCGTATATTTACTACTCCTCTTACAGAAAAAGATGAGTTTGGTAATGATAAAATTAAACCTCAACTAAAATCTACAGAACTAAGTAGATCATTGTATTTATTAGGGCAATCTGCTTTTGAATATGACATGAAAAGAGAAATAGAAGATGAGCTATTACTTATAGAGCTTATACTTCAAGAAGGTCTTGTAAATGAAATAGCAGAAGATAGAAAAGGGGCAGCAGTAAAAAAAGCTTTTGGTCAAGTGCACAACGTATTTAATACTGCACAAACGAATGCGCAAAACTTTACTGATGTTATAGACAATGCTTTATACGGTAGGACTTTAAAAGATAAAGATGTTATTGTAGGCGATGATATAAGTTTAGTTAAAACAGGATTAACTTTAAAGAACTACGCATCTGTTGGAGCTCTTGGTTTAAAAGTTCCTGTAGCTGTAGGTGCTGGAGTAGCTGGTATTATAGGAGTACACATTCAAGGATCTAAAGGTTTACACTTTAACAACAAGCAGGTGTTAGAGGCGGAAGCGGCAATTATAAAAAGAGATCCTAAAGTTAGAGCTGTGATGGAGCATTTCCAATTAGCTGTACTAGATGTGTCAAAACGTAAAGGGGAAATGTTGTCTAGTAATTACCGCGCAAAGTTTATGACTGGTGATCGTTGGTTTGAATTTTTAGCTCAAGCTGATTTACAAGTAGATACTATATTAGCCGTTGCTATGGCTAAAAATCATGGTATAGATTCTGAAGGTAATTTAAAAAGACTAGCAGAGTTACCAGATGGTACTAAATCTGTCTACGACTCTATGGAAGTTACAGATAACGATAAATATACTTTTAGTGGAGCTCAGAATAAATATTTTGTAAAAGTTCCAAATGAAACAGAAAATTCTTTTAACAGTTTAAGGGCTAGACATGGAATCATAAGTAACAAAATAAAAGGTACAGCGTCTCCTGAAGCAATTAACACTGCAGGTATGAAACTTATCAACAGATTTTTCTTACATTATAGATCATGGTTACCAGGATTAGCGTTAGAACGTTTTGGTATAACAAGATATGACCATATTTTAGAACATTTTGATCAAGGTACCTGGAGAGGCTTCTTTGGGAACTTTGGGCCTGATGCAGAATTTGATAGTATGGGAGACTTAGTTAAAGCTGAGTTTGCTATGACAGAATTTTTAGCAGCCACTTTAGTTGATATAGGTAAAATAACATTAGATATTGGGACCTTTGGTTTAACTAATTCGCACACTATAAAAGAAGGAAAAGCTCAGCAAGAGTTTGAGTTATTCTTAGCTGATAGAACAGAAGATGCAGATTTTGATTTTAAAGGAGATCCAGCAAAACGAGAAGCTGCATTTCAGAAGTTTTTAGAAATGAAACGAGGAAATCTTAGAGGTACTTTATCTGAATTAAGAGCAGTTATTTTATTAGGACTACTTGTAATGGGGTTAGGCGGTGACTGGGATGACGACGGCAAAATTGATATACGTCAAAGCTGGTTAGGAAGAAAAACATATAATGTTCTTAATAGAGTATATAGAGAAACAGCTGTATTTTGGGATCCAACAGAATTTGTAGGACCACGATCTACAGGTATACCTTTACTTGGGTTAGTGCAAGATGGTATTAAGCTTTTAAACAATAGTGCAGACGAACTTGGTGATAGACTAACTGGTAAGCAAGGGGTTGAGACTGATCGTATAGAGGCAGGGTATTACACATTTAAATTAGCTCCCGGCTTAGGTGCGTTAGCAAAAGCTATGGAAATTTACCCTCAACACAAAACATCTAAAACATAAAACAACCAACAGTAAAAAAGGGGGGCAAAGCCCCCTATTTTTTTCTATTATCAAATTGTTTGTGATTATTTAATACGTATTGAATAAACATTAAATTACACATAGCATGACCAATGTGCGATTTACCGCTTTCAGAATCCAAATCTTCTCCTTTTTGAAAAGCAATAATATGTCTAAACAAGCTCCCTAATAACTCAGTTATAAGTTGCCCTTTTTTCCAATTATCTCGAGAATATTTAGTTTCTCCAAACATTAAGACTTCAACAAGAGGTTCAAGAGACTCGAAATCAATTTGATCCCAAGCCATTTTACCTTTATTGTGCCTATCTGCATACTTATGCTCGTCTGGCCACTCTTTTGATCTATTTATTACTCCTGGTTTATCTATATAACCTACAGTTTTTTTAGAAACAAAGTCGTATTTATACCTTACAAAGTTTTCTTTTGACATTTGTATGTGTTTGAATTAAACGTCTCGTCTTCAAAATTAATTATACTTAATAGTTCCGCATTTGGATGCAATTTTACACCTAGTTTAAAACTTAAACGTTCGCGGCGTTTTGCATCTTTATATAAAATTTGGCCTATTTCACTATTAGAAGTTACTCCATGAAATGTTAGTATATCTTTTTTATACTCAGTAGACAATTTAGAGTATCCGCCTCTCATAAGATGCGTGTAATCTTCTTCGTATTCTGTAGGTATATCAAATACAAACATAACAGTTTGAGTGTCAGGATCATATGTCTTTCTAAAATTTGGAAACTCACTAAGTGTTTTTTCAAATTGTATAAACATAGGATCTCCTGACCATCTGTATAACAATGCAATGCAATGTGAATCATTATCTGTAGCGATAAAACAATTCATAAATAATCTATCCCAAAAAAAGTTTGATCTTTGCCCGCCTAACATAGGAAAGAGAAAAGTAGAAGATTTAGTTTTTTTAGCGGTAGATAGTAAATATATGGTTCTTCCATTTATTACTTTCTCCTCAATAATATTAACTTTATATCTTTGCTTTTGTACCTCTAGAGTTAGCCCCAGCTCTATTGAGCTAGTGGGGCTTTCTAGGGAGATAATCTTTCCATTATCAGTTCGGGGGGTTAAAATTTTGGTTCCGCCTGTAATACTAAATGATAATGCATCAGTAGGCGTGTAGATTAGTTTATCGCAAGTTACTGCCATAGCTCGGAGTCTTTATTGGTTTCAAATTTATGTAGCACTAGCTCTGGTAGCTTGATCCCGGTTTCTCTTTCGAGTTCCTCCTCAGTTTTGAGGATGTAGACCAATCTGAATGTCTCTGTAAATTTAAGAATTCCTTCGTGTATACCAAATTTTTCTATATATTTATTTAGTACAATTTTAGGATAATCTCCCATACATTCGTCATTCAACCATAGCGAGGCTGTCTTTTCACCAACTTTAGGTATTCCTGGTATCCCATCCGTAGGGTCACCCATAAGCATTTGCTTCCATAAGAATAGTAAGCCTTCCGCAGGGGTAGTCTCAATCCATTCCGCTGTTCGATAATTATAATGCCTGCCAGGAAGTTGTTTTAAAACATCTTTATCTGGGCTGCATACTACAATCGTTGCCCACATCGGCGGATCTTTTGCATACATGCACACTAAATCATCAGCTTCTACTTCTGTTAAATACGTAAATTTCCAAGTTTGTTGTAAGTATTCTTTTAATGCGTAAAATATTATAGGTCGATCTGTCTTTTTACGGTTTCCTTTGTATTTTCTTGTCTCTGCTCTGTCATATCTAAAGCATCTCCCTACTGTCAAAAATCCAGCAAAGTCATCAGCTTTAGTTTCTTTCAGTATACTGACAATTCTCTCATCAATACCTGCTATCGCTTCTTCTAGAGTAGGCTTGTTCATTTCGAAATAAATCAAGCTGTCTGCATCTATTAGAGCTGTTGTAACCGTCATACGTTCCATTTCTTTTCTTTTTAAAGTAAAGATAAAGGGGCACTAGGCCCCTTCATCAACCAATTTAACACACAGTTACAAAGCATTCAGCTCAGCGACTTCTCTGTCAACTTGAGCTTTGCTTTCTAACTTTACCTTTACTGCTTCTGTCCGCATTTCTTGCCATTCGGCATCAGTCATAGCTGCATAGGTTGAACTGTGGTAAATTGATCCATTTACTCCTGCAAGAGAAGAATGAACAAAGTATTGCTTGCAACGTATAGCACCGTCTACATCATCAGGCACTGCACCAATGTGCATAGGATCCGCAAATATATTGTGAATCTCACCTGAATAGAACGCGATATACTTAAGGCCACCAATATGAAGACCTTTTACGCAAGATGTAAAATCATTAGTATTGACTTGGTCCCAAGAAGCTAATCTGTGAACACAACCAACTTTAATGAAATGTTGAGGAGATGAATACCCGTTATCACCTTCGCAATAAAACGCATCTCCACCTGAACCCATCATTGCAGGTTCAAATAGGCGGTCTTCTACGTGCTCAGGAAGGCCATCTCCTTGTATTTCACCAGTATCAGGATTGAACGTACGAGCGTAACGATCTACTTGCTCCCCTGTTTCTGTGTCATACTTATGCATAATCTCTTTAGATACTTTGTAACCATTAAGAAGACCCTCACGAGTAATCTTCATTTGATACATAGTAGCACGAGCAGTAGCAATTGCTTCACTTAGACCTTGCTCTTCCATGAGCTCTTCTTTAAGTTTAGGGTGCACATACTGCATATTAACAAAGTTAAAGAAGCGATTAGAGAAATCTATTCCTCTATCACATTCAGCTTTCTTTGCTAATACAGGATTACGCAACCATCTGGTCCACATTTTAACTAGTGGCTCAAATGATACACCCTTGTCAATAGACTCGAATATTCTATCTACCAACGCTTGAGGCATAGGAATAGAAGAAACAACTCCTTCACTCTTAAGGAAGAACTCGCCTGTATTCTTGTTTACATGAATGTAAGGGCATTTTGACTCTACTGTTTTAGTATAGTCTACAACACAAAGAGCAGCAAATTTAGACATAAGGTCTTTATATGCGTCCATATCCTGTACGGATGCGGATTCATCTACAAGCTCCATCATTTCTGCATAAGTGTCTTCTGTGTACTGCACTGCAAACGGTGTGTCACCGTAAGAGCCGCAGATTTTGTCGTCGATAACGTTAACTGTAATCATCTGTTTTCTGTTTATTAAATTGAGTTACTAAATTACAAAATTTTAAGAAGATGCGCAACTTATTGTGCGCTATCTTCCTCTAATTCAGGTTCTTCCGGCAGGACGTCACTGACATCCCACTCGTTTTTACCTTTACATTCTAAGTAAGAAATTATCTCTTTCTCTAAGTCTAGAGTCATAGATTTATTTTCGTTTATACCTTCTATAGCAGAAAGTAAGTGCTTAACATCTTCAGAAAATTCTAGTATGTTGTTATACATATCTAGCACCTCCATGTTAACGCCTACACATTCTCCTATATCAGATAGAACAAACAATTCCTTACTTTTGTTACTAATTAGCTCAGCTGAGTTAGCCTCGCTTTCTACTTGTTTACAATACAATTGAAACTCCATAAGCTTTTCAGCTTGCTTAAACACATCAGTTTCGTCTAGATTTCTGTGTCTGTAGTATTCAAATGAATTTTCTCTAGCTTTAATAACTTTCTTGTAGATCTTGTGAAGCCCAGGATTAATCCTTTTAAAGCTTGATAAGAATTTAAGATCTTGTATTTCAGTTACTTTAGTAGCTGTAAACCATGTAATCATTGAATCATCCATTGTGTATCCTCCTTTATCATTCATTTGTAAGAAGAACTCACTAATGTGTTTACAATTTGGATTCTTCTTGATGTATTTAACTTTATTTTCACTTACCCTAATCAACTGCGGCGTATCCCATGTCTTAACTGTTTTTGCAGTCCAGTCATAGAAATTACCTTTGTTGCTTCCATATGTCTCTCTAAGAGAAACAGCTGGTTCTTCATAATAGAATATTGGGTGCTGCTGATCAGTATCCCAACTAGACCATGTATTCTCTGGGTAAACTTCTTTAAAGCTAGGAGCTTGCACATGTAAGATTTTAGCAGCTAGATGCATTAAATCTTCATCTGCTTTAGTGCAATAATAAATACGAGACTCGCTTTCCATAAGATCTTTGGCCTTTGGCTCTATCTTGTCAAGGGTGTACTGTTTATTATCATTACGTCTCTTATCAAATCTAAGAGAATAAGCAACCATACGCTTTTCTATCTCACGGCGCTCTGCAGGAGAAATGTTATCAAACTTGGATACTTCCATAGCTTGATCTTCTTCTGTAGTGAACTCCGTAGTCCAGTCTTCAGGTACTACTACATCATCATAAGAATGATAAAACTCAGACTCTTTAAAGTACTTAAGTACAGCTGCACGTTTACGAGCAACTCTATTCTTTTCTTTAGTTAATGCAAGCTTACCTTCTCCTTGAGCTATAGCAATCTTACTGTCAAACTTAGCATCTAGATCTTCCAGAGTAAGTACTGAAGGACGACATTCCTGTTCTCCACCTTTAATAAGATATGCATCCGTCAATCTATTGAAAGATACATTCTCTTTAAAATAGAAATGCTTAGGCTCTATACCGCCCCACACTACTAATTTGTCATCTCTTACAGATTTAAATTTACCTTTCTCAACTTCATATAAAAGCTTAGTAATCTTAAATCCTTCGAATAACTTAGTAGGAACTGCGTATCGTATACGTTTATCACCAGGGAACGTAGGACTAATCATGTCTTTATCTATAATATTAGATAGTTTGTTTAGAACACGATTCTCACTACGAGCACCACTAACAAGTGCACGAGTCTTAGAAATCCAATCAATGAAATCCTTAGTGTCTAGCTCTTCCTGGACTACATTAGTAGCCTCTATCGCAGCTTTCTTAATAATACCTTGAACATACGCTTTAGTAGCTTCGTTCCATATTACCTTCTCACGCGATGGAGTTACGTCAACACCTTCTTGTATAACTGTTTCCACGCCGTTGTCATCTACTACAACCTGTCTCATAGGACATTTGAATGCAATAGCGCCATACAGTTGCTCCATTTCTAATTCTCGGAAATCTATGTGACCATAGTTAATACCTGTTTCAGCTTGCGGATTCTTTACCACAAGTACATGTGGTTTAGAATATGTATAGCCATCACTGATAATAAGATGCTCTGAGCTGTAAATCACATCGTTCTTAAAGTTAACTTCATTTACATAGCCGCTTTCGCCTACAATTGAAAAGTTAACGTTGTTTAAGTAATTTAGTTGCTCTTCTATAGCTTCTTTGTACTTACGTCTGTTATGTTTCTTAGTTCTGAAGCTTACTTCCGTGTAATTCTTAGAATCTGATTCTTCATAATATACTTTAGTACCATCTGAGAATGTAACAAATGGGTTTTGTTTACCTGCTTCTACATTGAAAGCTGGTATAATGAAATCAGTCTTGTAATTGTAGCAATTACATTTAAATCTCATTCCGTTGTAGACAGTTTCTATAGTATAGAAATCAACGCCGGTAGACAATGCTGCTTTAGCACCTAAGCCAAACGCACCAAAGTTTTCTGATGTGTTACGCTTAGTAGAATATCCTAATTCTAGGACACCCTCTAGTCTGCGTGCACCAATACCTACGCCGTAGTCCATTACTGCAAATGTATCACAATAGCCTACACCTTCACTTTCAATATAAGTAAGATCTATCTTATTCTTATGCTTGTCTAGATGTAAAACATTGTAGTACTCTGCATTAAAGTTACTGTCTTCGTACTGTGCGCCTGAGCGCGTAATGTAATAGTCTTCTGCTTTCTTCTCTCCACTTAGTATTTCTAATGCTATTTCTTTCTCCCTCTGTGAATCACAAGCATTAGTTGTGAGCTCGCGGATGGTACTCGAAATTGGCATAGAATACTGCGTTGATTGCAGAATGTCAAAGACCATTCTCTTTGCCCCTTCGTTGATCTTTTTCTCGATCCCTTTAGAGCCTTTAATCTGTGTGTCAATGGTTTTTATACTCATCTTAATTTGTTATTTAATAAATTAACATACTCTTGTTGATATTCTGATAGATAGGTTTTAGGTATAGGTAATACTTTTAATTCAGCGTAATTAGTTGTCCAAGATATAGCGCCAGGAAACCATTTATTTTCTCCTGCTCTAATCTTATCAAAATACTCTTTCATACCGGATTTTGATAATGTAAATTCAGGTATTGTATAATACCAAGCTTTACGATCTTGACCATCTTCTGATGTATAACCGTTACCATCCCATCCCCAAAATATAGCAAAAGAAAAGCCGTTGTGTTGAACAACGGCTATTATGTCTCCTCGTTGGAGAGCATTTACTTTCTCATGTCTTGTCATAATTGTTGTACTAATTCTAAAACTTCTATACATTGTTGCCTATTTCTAGGCATAAATAGAACGTACGTCAGGCTATTCTCTTTCAGATGTTTTTTAAACAACTTCCATCTCAAAGGGAATGACTCGTTAGCGTATCCTTTTGTCTCGATTATCCATTTACCATTAGGATCAACAAAATCAGGAGTATATGTAATAGGTCGTATTTTACTACCTTTATTACACAACTTAGCTTTTGTTCCTTCATAACATGCTTGTGGATATACCATTCCAGGGAATACAGTAAATGTATGTTTTTCGTAATCAACTTTAATCTTATTGTCGTCTAGCATTTTATACATATGCTTTTCTAAAAGAGATTGAAATTGAATTCCTTTATATACATTTTTTTTAGCGCTTACTTTAACTTTACCTTTCTTCTTATAACCCATTTGCTACAATATTAGTTTGGAAATTACCTTCATACCCTCTGTCTTTACTCCATATATGGGCCTGACCTACACGCTTGGTGCCAACATAAGCTTTATTCTTATGCCATTCGTCATTACCACATATAGATGGAATAAACCTGACTTTAGTTCCCATAAACTCATTAAGCATCTCTTTATGATAATGCCCTAAATGTGCTTCTCGGAATGTAGTCTGGCTCCACATGATTGGTTGCTCTGTAGCCATAAGTAAAGGGATTTTATCCGCTTTAACTTTATCGCCATGGAAATGCAATATCATGTTTGTTCCATACTGATAGTATTTACGTTCTTCTAAACTATTATCTACTGTAATATTTGGATTGTTTGAAAACTTAGCTTCAAGCAGGTCACCTACATAGAACATACGTTCATAGTCATGGTTACCTTGCACTATAATCACATCTACTGGTGCGTATTGTGAAAGATACGTAATTGCATACTCCATTAACTGCCAATAACCACGGAAAGACTCTCGCCATCCCATGTAATCATCTTGCGGCGTTCCTGCAGTAGTTGTTTTACGTAATCCTTCAGAATTCATACCGTCGTTACCAATTGGAAGTAATATTCTGTCTATATGTAATCCTCCTGCTTTAGATATGAGGTTTACTAGGACTTTCATATAGTCATCTATTAACTTCTGTGGGCCTTCCCCTGATACTTTACCATAATGTATATCCGGTAATGATATTTCTAACATTACTGGATCTTCTAGAAAAGCGTATTTTATTGCATCAACTTTAGGGGCATCTTCTTTAACTAGATCTATGAATTCTTGTTTCATATTTCCAAATTCATGCCACTGATTTTGAGTTACAACAGAATATCTTTGGTCACCATTAGCCGCTTGCCAAAACTTAACAGATTTTACATCTGCCATAGTAAGGCCATTTGACTCTAAGTGTTCTTTAAATTCTGGGGCGTGCACATTATCGTTAGAATTAACGCCTAGTGCTTCTCGACGTGCAGCGTGTGCTACTGTTTCTGGTACTTCAAATTTTTCTGCTAACCAGGCTGATCCTTTTTTCAAATAGCCTGTACGTTCTCTTAAAAATTCAACTATCTCCTCTTTGTTCATCAATTATCTGATTTAGTATAGCTATGTTTGTATTCTTAACTAGGTCAGATGGATCTTTCGATTCATACTCACTAGGAATACACACATTTATTAGGCCATACTTCATACAGATCTTGTTGCCCATCATCTGTCCTGGATTGGTAGCTTTATCATAATCATTATCATAAAGAACCAAGATTTTTGCAAATCTTTCCTTAAGACTCTCTATTACTTTTTCTGCTGGTATTTGCATCTCGCTTTGCATAGCAATTGCGGGATACCCTGCAGAATATAGAGTCATGATGTCTTTTAACGAAGATGTTAGAATAACTAAATTACCTTGTTCAGGCAATTGATTCCAACCTTGAGTGTCTACTGCTTTAACATTGCTTGTCCATTTGCGCTCTGTTTCTTCTGGTGCGTAGATTTTAAATCTTTGACCAAACTTATATGCGTAAGTGATTGTTTTACAGCTAAATCTATGTTCGTTGACCCAATAATAATCTATAGGTTCGACGCCAAATTTAACTAAAATATCTTTACTTATATAATATTTAGACCAAAACTTTGCATCGTCCTTATTCCATTTACGACGTTTCTTACGTATAAGTGTAAGTTTTTCTACGAGATCAGGTTGTTTTCGTTTAACACCCTGAGCTCCCATAGAAAATAATCCGTCGTCTTTAGTATAAGAAAGACCTAAAGCAAAATCTCTGTCTACCATACGCAGCGCAGTTATCCAATCACAATTAAATGATGCTTGGATATATCTGAAGCAGTTAAAGGTATGTTCTGGATGACCGTGGTCCTTGTATAATAAGGCGTTCTTCCATACATATATAGCAGCGGTTGGAGTATTGTCTTCACGTAACTCGCTACAGAACTTTTTGTTAAGCTCTTTAAACCCTCTGATATAATACCTGAAAATGTCATACTCAGTAATTTTACTAAGTATGACATCTGTATGCAGGTAATCATCACTACTTCGTGATGCAATCATTAAAACGGAGAGTCGTCTTCTGTACTGTTAAGAGGCTTGTCTGGCATAGTCCAGTCTTCATCCTCTTTCGAGTCAGGAGTAACCAAGTTAATGGTTGGATTATGCGTACCCCATGCTAAGTCAGCGTTAAAGTCAGCGTTGAATGATCCATAGTCGTCGTTTAAGTTACGAACAAAGAAATCATCACGTTGAGGTTTAACACGACCAAAGTGCTTAGTGTATACAGTTTGGTACTTGTCATCTTTAACACCTACCAATACACGTACTTGATTGTCTTTCAACACGCTAACAAGCGCTTTGATCTCTGATACGTCACCGTTAGAGATTTTCTTACCTGTTTCAAAGCTTACGTCATCGCCGTTGGCTACGTTAGCCCACGCTTTAACAAAGTTGATAAGAGTTTCTTCACCAACAAAAGCATGTCTCTCACCGGTAGCTTTCCACCAGTCAAATGTAGGTTTCCCTTCTGACCATGTAGTTTGACCAATAGCATTAATGTACTGGTTCTTACCATTTTGAGATACACGAGCTTTTGGTTGTACCAATACCTCTAATTTAACTTTAGTATCTTCATTACCCAACCAGAACACTACTTTGTTGTATTCTTGATCACTGAAGGCTACTTCATAATTTGGCTCACTCTTAACTTTAATGTCAAGGGCGTGTAATTCAGCCATTGTAGGGTTAACTGCTATAACGTTTACGTTAGTTAATCCTGAGTATAGTTTCATTCCTGAGCCTACTACTTCTTGCGTACTTGCGTTTGATTTAATTGCCATAATTAAAATTCTTCTTCTTCGTTATTAATTTCATTTAATTGATCTTGAGCGTCCATTTCTTGACGTCCTTGGATTTCTTCTTCCCAAGCTTGTCCTTCCATTTGCTCTTTTTGCCCATCGGTAAAGGTATCTGTAATAGTGTTTACTGTACCCATAACTTCCTCGATAACTCCTTGTACAGTTACTTGTGAAGGATCTACAGAGCACGGCATTTCATGCTCAGTGTCATCGATGAAATTGAAAGATAGCTTACGCTTCTTCTTAACCTTCTTACCTTTAAGTACTGGATGCTTAAACATTTCAGTAACTTCCCAAGCTTCTAGGCTGTATTTAGTTTGGATCCCCTTGCGGTCAATCCCATTCTCTAGATCGTCTATAATCATAGAGGTTGTGATGTTCTGCGGAGTCGGTTGTGACTCAACGCTTGTGTCTGCGTGTTGATTGGTTTCAATCATTTGTGTTAAATTTTTAACAGTTAATCAATAAAAATCTTTGACCATTCCATAGGCATGGTCTTACCCTTTAAGTGATCGCATCGACTGCCGGCTACTACATCTCCTAGTGAGTCAAATGATACCATAGTAACATCGTCTTCTCTATAGATATAGCCTACTGCGTCAGCGTTTGCGCATGTAATTTGCTTGATCTTACCTGTAAGGTCGAGGTCTTTCACAGCCACTTCCTTACCTTTCTTCTCAAGCATCTTGTCTTTCAAGTGACCAACAAGGATCACATGATCGGCAAGTGTGTTTAATCTATCTATCCATTTCTTGTATGCCATTCTAAGATACAGATAACCTGCACCGTTAGGCAATGAAAGGATAGACATACCTGGGTTCTTTTGTTCAAAGTTTTTACCCATTGGAGTCTTCAGGTATATTTGTTTACCTTCTTCTTCACACCATTCTTCTAACTTAGAGATAGTATCGATAGCTACATACTTGTAAGGTTTACCCTCTTGGTATATCTCTTTCCCTATCTCTCCTAGTTCTTTTAGACTATTTACTTGTACTTTTAATGCATCTAACATGTCAGAGCCCTGTTCTAAGTCTATAATAAGACAGTCGTCTAGCTGAGCTAGCACTGTAGTCTTACCTATCTTAGGAGCACCGTAAATAATCATGTTCTTTGGTGATTTTCTACTCGCTTTTACTTTTTTCTTAGGTAGTTTACTCATGCCTTATTCTTTTTTTTAGCACGTTTAGACTTACTGAGATGTGGTGCTTCAACTTTAGTAGCCTTTGCACGACTTTTATACTTTTTCCTCTTTTTTGGCTTTCGCAGAGAATCTTCGATAATAGCCCTTTGTTCTTTTTCATAAGCTTCTGGGTTAAATGGTGATTTTAACGTGTGGTAAAGTATAAAGCCAAATACAGCTCCTACTACTATAACTGGAATCCATTCCATAATATATAATTTAAATAAAGTAATTGGGGGAAGACCGCATAGACGACCAAGTTTATAACCCCCTCCCCCTCAATTACAGCAAAAGTATGCAGCACTCACGCAGCTTGCTCATCGTATAATAGCTAACAACATAACCTGGGGTCTTATTGGTATTGTTGAGACATTACCACTAGTTATGTGTTAGCAATATGTAGGCTGACAGGTTTTGTTCTGAAGTCTTACAAAGAGTAACTGTCATTATCAGGGTTTAACTCTTAATCACCCATGCCTTCTGCTCATTTTGCCATTAGCACCTAAGTTTTTAGGGTATGGCACACTATTTATTGTAGATGATTTAGCATATGTTTTAGGGTATGTAAACCCAAATTGTAATGTAAATACATCATCAGTCACAAATTTAGATTTCTTTGCTTCTTCTTCTTTTCTTAATTTTTCATCTCTTCTCTCTCTGTTGTATTCAGGGAGTCTTCCTTTAGAAATAAACTCTGGTTTACCTTCTATTGGCTCGTAATCGTAGTATCCTTTTTTCAAAATATGTATCTTATTTTATTCCATGGTATAATGTTATCATGAAGGTTAGTAAATTGGTTAATTAATTCTCGTTTAAGATGTCTTTCGTATCTAATGTTTTTCCCTCCATACTGTGAGATCTTATCCTCTTGTATATCTGGTGTCCACAGTTGTGCTTCTGCATTCGGTTTATCTATAAGATTAGCTCTGTGCTTGTTCTCGTTGTGAGTTAGAAATATAACTTCTGCAAGAACTTGCTTTTTGTAATCTACATAATCATTCAGCATTCCAAACAACTGCTTGTAATCCTCTAGCCATGTTTCTGTTATAATAACAGGACTAAAGTTAACATGTACGTCATACCCTGCATCTATAAATGCATTAATAGCTTTAATTCTATCAATAATTTTAGATGTGGCAGGCTCATGAAGTGTAGCCATATGCTGAGGCATAAGACTAAAACGTATTCGTATTTTACCTTCAGGGTCATACTCAATCAACTTAGGGTTCACGTACTTGGTAGCGAACGAGCCCATGGCTATAGGGTGAGTTCTAAAAAACTCAAAGATGTTCTCCCAGTCGTGATGTCTAAGGTGCAATGCAAAGTCCTCGTTACAACTAATGTCGTAAGTAGTGTGTTGCGCGTGTGTTTGATTAGGTTTGTTAACGTGTGTAAAGAATGCGTGGTTATTTACTGCTGTAAGTATATCTCCTGTATTCTGTGCTATCGTTAATCCTTTAGGTTTGTTACGTTTCATGTAACAGTAACTGCAATCGTACAAACAGCCATGACCAAAAGAAGGTGTAATAAAGTCTGTAGATCTACCGCTTGTTTTAATGTCAAGGGCTTTTCTATTTACTTTTGTTATTAACATATTTTCTTTCGTTTATAGTGAATGTACTAAGTTCAGCTTCGTATGGTATCATACCTAACATGCCGTCCCTGTTTTTCTCGATGTGTACCGCTAACAAACCTTCCGGCTCTTCATCGCAATACAAATCTGTAATACCGTAGAGGTCAAATGGCCTCTGTAGCATCATAACAACATGAGCATCCTGACCTATACTGTCACCACCAAACAAATCTGTTAGCATTGGTTGGTACTGATTACGGGCACGATGTTCTTGTTCTATATTCCTATTTAATTGTGATAACAGTATATTAATAACACCAAATTTAGCTTGCATGTACATACACCCTTTTGATATTTGGTTTAGTTTTTGCAATTCTGTATCGGCGTTAGCTAATATTAACCTAGAGTGATCGTAAACATTTATGACCAAAGTGTCCGGGTAGCTCTCTGCTATCTCAGCATTAGTCCTTTTAATAAATGTTATGTCTTTAGGTACGTTATTAAAATAAATAGGATATTCAGTATAAGCAGCAACTTTCTCTGCATATAGATCATACTCGTCTTGTCTTAACTTGTTTTGTACTGATAGTAAATCCATCACTTCTTTCTTGACATCCTTAGCACCAGCACGTAATATTTGCTGATGGCCAGGCATCTCGAAAGACCAGTACAATACCATTAAGTTTTTCTTTGAGTTAGTATCTAAGAGATCGAAGATCATCTGATTACTGAATGCGCTTTTACCTACACCTGGACGACCTGCTATGACATACATTTTGCCAGGTTGCAGACCACCTAGTAGGTTTCTGTTTAATCTTATCCACTTAGTGGGGTAAACCACACGCTGCCCAAGCATACCTTTCTTTATCTCATTAAGTGAGGTATTTACTGAGTCTGCTATGCTATGAAATCCTTTTTCTTTAAAGAGATCTTGTGATTCGTGGTTTGGTTTTGTCTCGTGTGTCATTTTCATCTAAATTTTCATACTTTTCCCAAGTATGATTGTTAATCCATGTTTCTAAGTTTTGCATGTAGCCTAAGTTGTTACGCTCCAATTTTAGCTGGGTGTTTAGGCAAGCTACTATCTTCTTATGGACATGAGGCTTGCCGTCAACAATTCTTTTGTAACGAGCTTTTGCTTTTTGATTTGACTTAGAGTTAGGATCTTTAGCATGTAAAATGCGGACACCTTTATCAGAGTTTACCTTCATAGGATAGGTTAACATCAACTCGTTGAACATCTTGTCAAAGTCTGCTAGAAATAAATCTAAAAACTTGTGTCTAATAACATGATTTTCTGTTGTATCACCGAGTTTGATGTAACCTTCCTCTTGAAGTTTGTCTAAGTTTGGCTTAAGATTAAGCTGTGGGTTGTATTTATTGCCCTTCTTATAAACTAGATAAAGGTAGGTAAAGTCATCAGGACTCATACCTACCTCTTTAAGCATATTTAAATCTAGTTCAACAATCATTGCATATAAAAGATTTTGTTATAATGGCATATAACGTATCCACAAATGTAATAAAAATATTCATACCTACAAATTTATTTGTTAAAATTATTTTTATAACCACTTCACACCATCTAACTTTTGGACTGAGTTTTTAAGCCATTTTTCTTCTTGACTATCCTTTACATACAGGACATATACAAGACCTTTCTTGTCTTTCTCAAACCTTATCAGTCTACCAACACGTTGGACCATTGATAAAGCTTTACTAGTCAAACCACATACTACACCTACATTAGCATTAGGTACATCAAAGCCTTGATTTAAAGCTTTAGTTGAGCAAAGTACATTGACTTCCCCTTCCTTAAACTTACGCAATGCTTCTTTACGTTGCTTTGCTGTTCTCTTGCTATGGTACACTTCTGCTAGTGGGCTAACACTTGCTGCTAGTTCATCGGTAAATGAATTCTTACCGCCAAAAGTTATTATTCTGTTATTTAAATTATTGTACACAATCTCTCTAAACTTCTCAACCTTATTGGTTGCGCAGTCTACAATTTTCTTGCGTTCACGTATAGCACTGTAAAATCCGGCAGCATGTGCTTTCATTTCTCCACTGCTATTAGCAGACGCTAGTACAATACGTGCAGTATTGAAAGCGTCAGACCCAAGCGCTAGTTTATGTTTAACGAACTTTCTGTTTATTCTTTTATATTCAGTTTGTTCTTCATTTGTCATTTCAATTGGAATACAATGTATTTCATATGGTGACACTAGGCCTAGGCTGACGCATTCATCAATACTTATTCTATATATTGTTGGTGCTAATTTAAATAATAGTAATCTGTACTCTTCCTCTTCAGGCGGAGTAGCAGTCATACATAACAGACGATCATACTGATTGTTCTTAAAGAACTTACGGTATTGTGGTGAGAGGCCAAGATGGATCTCATCACATACTACAATATCATAATGATTGTCTATTAGTTTGTATGCGCTCTGGTAACATATTATATCGACACGGTCGAGACACTGCTCAAATCCCCATTTGATAAACTCCTCTTTAAACTGATCTTGCAATTGTACTGTTGGTACAAGCAAGAGTGCGCTGCCTTTGGGTATCTGTTTGAGTACATAGTTGATTGCAACTACGCCACATCTAGATTTACCAAAGCCAGTACCAGCTATTATACTACCTCTAAAGTTGTGAGAAGCCCATGCATTTAATGCGGCTCTTTGTTCAGTGTCTTTGACTGCGTGTGTTTTTATGCTAGTGTCCATACGGTTACTGTCCTGTTAGTTTCAGGGTCACGTTTTGTTGAGTTTGAGGTTACAATACCACGATTAACTAGTTCAGTTACCCTACCAGTTACACGATTGATTGGCCACCCCAACGCCTTGGACAGATCTTTGTTGCTTGCTTCCCCCAATATCTTAAGGGCATGCGCAACTGCTCTTTGTTTAGCACCTAGCTTTTGCTTGATACTATCAAATGCATCTACTTGAGTTTTTCTAACTTTATTCATTTAAGATTGGTTGTTTACAACATTCACAAATTCTAACCTCCTCAACTTTTCCTAATTGAGGTACAAGGTCCATTTCAATATAATTTTTAGCAATAGCTAATCTTTTAGTAAACTTAAGCAGACTATCCATAGAAGAGACAGAATATAGTACAGTAGCATGGTCTCTATTAATAGCTTTACCTATTTGTACAGAAGTTTTATTAGTAAATCTTCTAGCTAACAAACAAAACATTTGTCTAGCTTCTACTATATTTCTATCTCTTTTTCTACTTATTATCTGCTCTTTAGTTACATGCAGTTCTTTACGAATACCTTTAAATATATAATCAAAAGGTGTGATTACGTAAGTTTCATTAGCTCTGCCTTCAATAGTAGTTGGTTGATTTATTTCTCCCATACTTTACTGATGTTTACGTCTGCTTTAAGCAAACCATTAGTTACTACCTTCTTAGCTGCTTTCTCCATTAAATATGTAAGAGTTTCTGACCATTTATCTACATATCTGTCTGCACAGATAGTATCTATTTGATCATGCACAGTCATTACAACTTTAACAGGCAGCTGTTTATCAGCTAAATACTCATAAATGTATACAAGTGCAAGCTTAGTCATATCTGCTGATGCACCTTGAATTGGTGTATTCTTAGATGCACGTTCAATACTACTAAGCTCCATTGATGCTGACTCATCACTCCATATCTTTGGGAACCAGTTAACAAACCAACGACGCCGGTTGAACGGTGGGAAGGTTTTAATATAACCATATTGTTTACCAAAATCAGCTAGCTTTTCAAGGAAGCCTTTGATGTTAGGGAACGCACTGAAGTAATCTTCAATGAGTTGCTTTGCATCATCTTTAGATATGTTGAGAGTATCAGCAAGCTTGTTAGGACCCATACCATATGCGAGACCAAAGTTAATAGTCTTTACATTAGTACGTAGGTTTTTGTGCTTTGGACAATTACATTTACTTTTATTAACTAAGTAAGAGCAATCATATTCAGCAGCAAAATCCCATTCATTCTTGTATACAAGCTGTGCACAGGTTGAGTGTAAGTCCTGACCATCTTCTAATGCTTTCATCCACACGGGATCTTGGCTACCAAAAGCTATGACATTCAGTTCTTGGGAAGCATAGTCAGCACTTACAAACGACCAACCATCTGGTGCAGTGAAACAATTTCTAAACGCATTATCTGCAGGTATTTGCTGCATGTTAGGCTTAGAGCTGCTTACACGACCGGTATCAAGTATTTGATTGAAACTAGTGTGTATCTTACCATCTTTGTTAATATTCTTCAAGAAAGCTTCACCATAGCTTGTAGCTATCTTCATCTTTTCTTTGTATTTAACATAATCATTGATAAGAGGATATTTGTTTCTATACTTGTACATGGATTTGCCATTTACATTTTCAAGTTTAGGTATAATACATTGAAATACATCAAGCACTTGCTTTGGTGAATCCCAATTTATATCTACTTGTTTCTCAACAGTGTCAAACAAATCACCTTGCACATACTTAGGTATAAACTTTTGCATACGATGGTCTTCAACCACATAGTGATTGAGTATATCTTGCAAAAGTTCAGCATCATAGTATGATTTCTTGCTAAGTTTAATCCATTTGTCTGAGTCAAGGGAAATACCGTTAAATTCTATGTCAGCAAATGCTAACACAGCACGGTTCTCTAGTTCTACAACATTTTTAAGCTTGTTAACAATGATAGGTGCTTGTTGTTTGTTGTGTATCTGAATAAGATATTCAACATCTTTAGCACCATAAACAATTTGATTTGTAGTAAATTGTTTATTTATACCACCTATAAATGATGATTGCACATTTTTGTTAAGCTCAATGTTGAGGTAACGTTTAACAGTGTTTTTAAGACTGTTACTGAGTTCTTTACCACAATTTATAACTTTTTCCGTAAGCATAGTGTCATACACATTTTGACATTTGATGTCACAATGGTATCGGATAAAGTTAAGGTCAAATTTAGCGTTGTGAAATATCTTAAGTATGTTTGGTGATTCTAAAATATCTTTAAACATTACTAATGGATAATCACGCACATCTATAACATATTGATGAGTATCATCACCAATTTGAAACATAGTTATGTCATCACGCACAAAATTAAGACCTGTGGTCTCGGTATCAACTGCAAGAATTTCCTTGCTTTTGCAATAATTAACGGCATCTTCAACAGTAGCTTGAAAATACAAGTCATTGTTGAACATGTCGTTATTATAAGTAACAAAATATATCATGTTGTAAATTCATCTGGTTCACGGTCATTAACAGTATCTTGTAAGTGTTGATCGTATTCAGGCATACAATGCTTGTCTACATATTCACATACACTTTTAGCGTAAGCTGTTTTTATTTCCGAACCTTGGAACATAAACGCTGATATATTTTTCTCAACTGCTTGTTGATACATCATTTTAAATATATTATAGCTGTTATCTACAACCATAGCATAAATCCATTTCATATAGCTCATAATAAATAAATTAAGTTAAGACAGTGTTGGCGTCAAGGCGTTAAATAAAACCTTACACTGTCTTAACATAATTAATACTACATCATCTGCATATCATCAGCTGTAAATGCTTCTACAACTGTAGGAGAAGCAATAGCAACTGAGTCAGGTTCTAGATAAGTGTGTAAATCATCAGTAGCACCATTAGTAAGAATAACATCTGTGTTAGCAAATATATAGTTACCATTGTGAGTGATGAAGTCACCTTCTTTACCTTTACGTTTAGCAGACTTTTTTAAGTTTTCTAATTGCCATTCAGTACCTTGTAAGGTTTCTGTTACAATTATTCTACAACGTTTATCAAACATAGTAGGGTTGAAAACATCTAAGTCAAGCATTTTACCTTTTTCAGAGTCATACCAAGGTGCATCTGGACCAAAGTTGATACCAAGCAATTCTTGAGCATCTAATGGTTCAGCTGTTTGCCAAGACATACGAGCTTTAGAACTAAATCTATCATCTGATTTATTTAGCATAGATAAAACATTTTCTACTTTAGAAGATGTAAGTACTTCTGCAAATGCTAATTGTATTTTACCGTTAGCGATTTGACGGGCGTTCACTAATAAAGTGTCGCCTTTTTGTAGGGCATCTTTAGTCCCTGAGTTTAATTGATTAGGCATGTTGTTTACATGTATTTAAATGTTTATGCTAGTTTCGAAGGTATACTAGCAACCTTTTTAGTTGAGTAGTGGGAATCGAACCCACATTAACCATTTACTCATATTGAGGTTCTTCAGGATAATCACGAGGATCTGTATCTGAATCTGGATATTGTTCTTCCATCTTTTTATGGAATCTGTCTTTTGCTGTATCTATTTCATTTATAGTACAGTTATATTCACCCATTTTTGATAGAAGAATGTTTCCAATATATTCTTGATAAGCTTTTAAATATTGTTCTAAAGATATTTCTTCTCCACCTTCTTGTAAGTCAGGATATATATCTCTATCATATTTATAATAAGTATAAGCCATAAGTTCTGGAGTGTTGGCTAATACTTTAATCACATATCTACGTTCATTTCTAATTTTAAATTCTACAGGTATGTGATTTGTTTGTTTTCTTATAGCAATAGCATACTCAAGATCTCTCATTTTATTGTAGTTTATTTCTTGTTTAGCTATAGTATTTTCATGCAGTTTTATAAGGCCTTCAGCTTTGATTAGCTCATCTTTATAAATTTCAGCAGCACCTCTTGATTTACTTTTTTCTATCAAAAGTAGTTCTTCTCGGTCTTCAAGTTCGTTAACTCGTGCTTTTAATTTCTTTATGATTAATTGTGGATCATTATATTCTTGGACAGTTAATTCTTTTGCTTCCATGATTTTGTGTTCTTTAGTGTCTTTAGTGTCTGTTTGGTTTTCTTCTTCGTTACATTGTTGACAAGTATGAAACTCATCACAAGTACACGTTAGCTCAGGACTTATACTATATAAGTCCCAAGCATCTTGTGCATCTTCAAAGTTCATTATAAACCAGAGTCTTTAACCCATTCGAAATTGTATGTACCACCTTTTCTAGCATCATAAGACATTATATCGTGATGATCTTCTCTTACACTCTTTTCAATCTGTTTGCTAAATAATTTAGTTTTAGCTTTGTCAACTGTTTGTAGCATATCTGCTATTCTTTTTAGATCTTTGTTGTCTTCATGTAGTTCATACACTATATTTATTAGTGTTTTTACATGATTTCTCAAGTGTTTTACAGTGCTTACTGCAGTTTCTTTGTTGTCAATTGATTCCAGTTTGTATTCTGGACTTGTTACAATAGTTTGTATTGCGTCGTAAATTCTCTCGTTTTTTACCATGATTATTCTTTGTTATAAAAGTCTGTTAATGTTTGTTTAGTTATTGGATATTCAGTTATTACATCGTTGACGTGGTCACAATTACTGCATTCTGCAAGCATATCATGACCAACGTGTTCAAGAGTATGACCTTTATTATGGCCACACTCTGAACAGTTTATAGTTGCTATCATTTCTTATTACGTGTTAGTGTTGAAATGATTTTATCTAATTTAGCTTTCTCTTTCTTTGCACCATCAGGTTGATTGATTTGTAATGCTTTGCGTATTTGCACATAAGCATCTAATCCATCTTTGTTGATGAAAGAATCACGAGCATCTTGCCTATCTTTAGCAAGAGCTCGTCTTATATCTTTTTTGAATTTACTGTGTGCCATAATTAGTTTGCTTGTTTATACCATGCTAATTCCATTACCATGAAAGGTAATATCATTTGACATGAGAATGAATAGTCTTTAGTTTTTTCTATTGCTATTGCAAATCCTGCAATCCATCCAATTGTAAGTGAACGTTTGACGCACCATTTACGTGTGTTGTACAAATAAATAGCATAGCTTACAATAAGCCAGCATAACCATAAGGATGTGCACACAAGTTTATCAATTGCTTCTGATAAATGTAGTCTGTCTGTCAATATTACTAGAGACAGAGTTAACAATCCAAGAATAATGTAGTTTAGTCTTTTCATTTTGTTAATGATTAAGTTAATTTAGGTTAAGGCAAGGAGAGTAACAAGCGAACAGCTTGCTACCTCTTGAAGCTTTTGCCAGAGCTTTTTATTATGTGATGCGTTTTACAGCTATTTCACAAACCATCTAACCGATCGTTAGGTTAAATACTCTTTCATACGAGAGTCATCTGGGTTGACGCATCACTTGTGCTAATGTTATACTATCCAATGTAACAAGATTGTATACATTGGGATTTATGTCAATATGGTGTGTGTGGTGGTTGGTGACCACTCACACAATCAAATGTCAATTAAAAAAATGTAGCTATGCTACATTTCTTTACGGGCCTTGGCAATAGCCATGTCCGCCTTCTTGGCTGCGCTAGCAGACATATAAGGAAGTAATACATCGTATTGCTTTGTGTTATCCTTGGATGGCACACTCTCCCAACCTACGACGGAGTCTGGTTGGTACATATCCAAATCAAACGTTAGTGTAGAGTGGATTTTGCGCGAACCTTCGTGCTTAAACTTAATGGGTTGCATAGTCTTCCCATTGATTGTAGTGTGCTGTCCAACAGCCACAACATAAACTAAATCTTCAGTCATGAAATTTATATTTAACTTTGTTAATACTAGAGGGGGGTACCTCATCGCCAGAGAACAATGGGGGTCGTCGTTTGAGT
>Ga0209337_1000596_pt1 | contig 29140 bp, 40 predicted proteins | sample LinPmetageLP53_FD_184044 | JGI IMG/M metagenome (GOLD analysis project Ga0209337, IMG submission 184044) | Marine viral communities from the Pacific Ocean - LP-53 (SPAdes) (version 2) | ecosystem: Environmental > Aquatic > Marine > Oceanic | place: Pacific Ocean | collected 2010-02-08 | reverse complement strand
TATTATGAAAGTCTTAAATACGATTGTTAAATTAACGCCATCAAAAAAAGATGATCAAATGGTAGAAAAGATGAAAGAGGTTATGGCGGAGTTTGAAGATGCCAAGTAAAAAAGGATATGGAAAGAAAACGGGCTTTACTAAAAAGAAAAAAAGTAAAATGAGTAAGAAACGCAAGTGATTGACTCAAGCCAAATGAAAGGCATCATTAGTGATGTTATTAATAAGTTGGGTAAAAAGTACGCTGACCCTAAAGCATTAGAGTTGGTTTATAATACTGGCTTAGTAGAGTCTAAGTATGTTTATCTTAAGCAGATAAAGGGTCCCGCTGTTGGTTGTTGGCAAATCGAACCCTGGGTTGGTGTATCAATCTGTAATGATTTCTTAAAATTTAGGGAATCGTTAATGAAGAAAGTTGCAGATTCTTGTATGTTAGATTGGAAATATTTTATAGAACCAAGTGAAGATGATTGGCGATATATTTTAACTACAAATTTAGCAGCACAGATAATTTTCTGTAGGTTGCATTATTGGAGAGTTCCTAAACCATTACCAAGAACTTTAGAAGAACAGGCTATCCAATGGAAACAGTATTACAACACCGCTAAAGGTGCGGGAACACCACAGCACTTTGCGGAAATAGTAAGTAAGTATGGATGATTCAGAGAAAATTGCACACATCATAGAAGTAATGAAACAATTAAAGGAACTAGAACGTATTTACGCAACTGATTGTGATGTAGTTATAATGAGTTTAATTCTAGCACTAATAAACAACGCTAAGATACCAGATGTAACCATTTTGCCTAATAATAGAGATGAGATAGCAATAGCATGAGCAGATTTACAGCATTTTGTAACAATACAACAGATCTTCAAGCGGTAGTTGGAGACATAGATAAGTATGATAGGAAAAGAGTCCTAGCTCCTAATTGGGCTACAACAGCAACTAGCAATCTTTACCAATTAAGTGGCACTGGATATATGTCCCAGCTTTTTGTTGATAATGCGGAAGTAACAATGGTTACAGACACGCCAAATGCAAACGGAGAAGCAGGGTATACGGCATCAACAGACGTATTGCAATACTTCGTTACCTCTTCGAGTGTTACGGCTCTTAATAGTGCAGTTGTTGAAGGAGGTCAAGATTGGGATGGCTTAAAGACAACTGTTTGTAAGGAACAGGCAGATAGAATAAGGTCTTATTTAAATAGACCTATATATAAAAGAGGTAACACTACCTATCAAGGAGCATCGGATAGGGAATATGATTTTATTGTTATAAGAATAAACGCTATTCTTGCTTGTGCTGACCTGGTAAGGTCTCTAGACCCAGAAAGAGCAGATGCTATAGAAGTAATGGCAATAGCTGACGATGGCAATGGTTTACTTGATAAGTTAAAACGTAGGGAATATGTCCTATGGAACGAGACTTCTTTTAGATCAGAATCTGGAGTTATTTCTGAAGTTTCAGTAAATGGCTCTACAACTGGCTATATTGAAGATATTAAAATGCATAAACCCCCAACTACGGATTATGATGAAGTTAGGGTTATTATATCAGCCACAGGAACTTTTGCTGTTGGCAGTGCAAGTACAGTTAAGTATGATGTATATGTAAAGGATAGCACAGGATTAAAGACACATAAGGTTATTGATGGGGAAACTATAACTGGTGACTATCAAAGCCTTGCTTATGGGGCACAAATAAGATTTGCACCTGGAGTTTATAATTCCACTTCAGATGAATGGGCAATTACATTTCAAAGCTCTTCAATTCCAGTTGGTCAGATAAAATCTGGTCAAATCTATAGATAATGTCAACTTTTAGGGTGTAGGTAGATGGCAATCACTTATGAGAATGTTATCTACGATAGGGTTATTGATAATTTACATTCGTTAATAGCAAATGAATTCTCAATCTTAATATCACTTGATGTAAATGAGGAAAGACCAAATCAAAGTTTTTTACTTACGCCATTATCTGACTTACTGATAGAGCTATTGGCAAATGGTCAAACCAGAGAATACATAATTGAAATTAATTACCAGTTGACATTGAGTGGGAATTATACTAAAAATAGTTATAAGCAATTAACTGAGATTGCAGAAAGGATGAAAAGATTAGTGCATAACAATATTTCATATAGTCCAAGTGGAAATTATAAGTGGCATAACGGTCGTATTGTGAACGTAAACTTTGAAAGGTCTGAGAGTGACTCGACTATTTCTAACGTAATAATGCAATTCAGTTGCATATCTACAGAGGTGTTTTAATGAAATACAAAATGAGTGATAAATTAACAGGGTTTTCAGCAATCAATGATTATCATGGTCTTGGTGCTGAAAACGCAAAGAAACTTAAAAACGGAGAATCCGTAGAATTAAAAACCCCACCAAAGAAATTGGTGGAAGGTGGCTGGCTAAAGCCGTCATCAACTAAGGAGAAAAAATAATGGCTGCACTAGACCCAACAGTATATTCTGGTAAACAATTTGAGGCTTATGTGTCATTGCAATCAGATGCACTAGGAACAAATGACGTTAGTGGAACTTTGTATAAAATGAGATTAACTGAGGTAAATGACATTGATTTCTCGGCTGGATTTCAAACCGCAGATGTGGAAAGGACAGGGCAAAGAGTTTTAAGACCTACTGATCATGTTAAAATCTATAAGGGTGGAACTTTCACTTGGTCTTTTGATAACTTAGTGGTAGAGAATCAGGTTTTATTACAGACATTGTTACGATTGGTAAGTGAAGATGCTACTCCGGCTGATGTTGTTGATATGGCTGGAAATCAAGCAACTGTTGCTTATGAGAACGGTGCAACTACAGGAGAATATGCTTGTGTAGTATTATCATCTCCAGATGCATCTCACGACAGACTAATGCATAGTGCTATATTGCAAGAGCTAACATTGAGCATGGACCCTGGAACAAATGGAGGACTTCTAACAGCTAGTGGTACTTTCTTTAGCGGCTTTCAACCAGTGATAGGTGCTGAAAGCACAGCCGCAAATGACACTGCCGTTGATTTTACAAAGGGGTTTTTTGATTGCACAACCACTCAAGTAGGTGGTGATGATGTTGTAATGAATAATTTTAGCTTGACAATATCAAATCCTGCAACAAGAGTAGGATATGAGACCGTAAATAGTATTGATGGCGAACCATGTGCCTACATGAGAGGTGGTCAGATATCAGTTACTGGAAGCACTACAGTAAAATTAGATGACAATGTAGCAGAGGTAATTACTGAACATTTCCTTGTTGGGTTATCTGCAAATATTAGCATTGGTGATGGGTCATCTATAGATTTTGACATACCAACTGCAAAATATACTGGTCATTCAAATTCTATTACAGATAGTGGAGTATTTGTTGAGTTACCATTTGCAGCAACAGCAGAGGCAGCCGGCAAATTAGTAACAATTATAGCAACATAATATGATAGTAAAAACAAATCATGGAGAGTTTGAAGTTAAAGACCTATCTTTTAAAGACAGGCGGCATCTTCACCGCCTTGAAGTGAATTCGACATCAGATGGTGAATTTAACATAGGTAAATTTTATAATGTATTAGAGTGGGTTATGGAATTTGCTTTTGGTAGTCCAGAAAAAGAATTAAAAGATTTGGGCGATAATGAGATAGATGAAGTATTGCTTGCTATCTATAACCAATACAAGGAACCTTCTAAAAAAAAATAATTAGGGCAAGAGTTGGAATTTGGATGAGTTATTTCAAGCCAGACACTCGAAAATATACCTTTCCTTATAAGTGCAAAAGCCCCACGTTGCACAAAGAAATAACCTATGATGAAAAAGAATTGTGGGCTGAAATAGATAGAATCCTTGGAGAAGATAAGCAAGGTAAATTTACTCCAGGTGCTAATTTATATTACAACTTATTATTATGCTCAAACTCTGAATATTTTATGAATCCTGAGACAAATATGTTTATGGAAGAATATATGGCGATGAAAAGATTTAACTTGCCATTAGCACAAACAATAGATGATGCTATATATGAAAGATTAGTCATCTTTTCGGCTATAGATGATGAATATAAAGCAATATTGAGGAAGGAACAGGATGCCAAGAAATCAATTTGATATAAATATAAACATGAGGGGCTTTCCAGAAGCCCAAGCACATATTAGAAAAACCAAAGATGGGATGGACAGGATGCGAATATCCACCTCTGGTTTAAAAAGAAGTATTGGTGCATTGCGTAACAATATGCTTTTGTATGCTTTTACAATAGGAGCAATATCTAGGGTTACAGGAAAATTAATAGAATCATATAGAAAGCAGATACAAGCTGAGAGCTTATTAACAAATAATCTCAAGAATATGAGTGGAATGAGTAAGGATGCTGCTGGTAACTTAATGGAACTGGCTGCCAGCCTTCAGCAAGTGACCACTCATGGCGATGAAGAGATCATCATGGCTCAATCACTTCTTGCAACATTTCAATTAACTGAAGATACTATAGCTCAACTTACTCCAAGAGTCTTGGATATGGCAGATGCTATGGGAACTGATCTTAGGTCTGCCGCCATATTGCTTGGTAAGGCTTTTGTTGGAGAGACAAGTAGATTAAAACAAATTGGTCTTGTAATAGATGAGTTTGCATTGGCAGCCGCAAAAGCAAAAGGACCGCTTGCAGAAGCCGCCTTTTTGCTTAAGACCCTTGATAATAATTTTAAAGGGGCTTCGCAGGCTATAAGAGATACACCCTTGGGTGAGCTTGATGGGATGACATTAACACTTGGTGACTTTGAAGAGCAATTAGGTCGGACTGCAATTCCATTAGAAACTCTTTTAGTAAAAACAAAACTATTTGTATCGGAGTCACTGGTATCTTGGGCATTCTTTTTTGAAGAATTTGGATCGATGTCCTCAGATTCATTTTTAGGATTTACTCATTCAATGAATAAAGCAAATAAAAGGATGAGGTCTCTTTCTGGTGATTCGACAAAAGCAATAAAGGAAGCTGGAGCTGCTCAAACTAATTCCTATGATAAGCAAAGATTGTCACTAGAAGCACTTGCCGAGGAAGTAGATAAGAATATCGAAGGATTGGATAAGAAGATTGCATCTACCAGGTCAGAGATATTTGCTAGTTATGGAGCCACTGAGGCAACAGTAGCTCAAGTAAGGGCACAACGTTTACTAACTGTTGAAGAACTAAAAAGAGTTAATACATTAAGTAAGCTAGAAGATCAGCTAGAGACAAGAAAAAGGCTTGAGGAAGTTTTCTCATCAACGCTATCAGAAACCAGTGAAGCACAGCGTGAGAAAATTCAGCTTACTATGGCAGAGATTTTCAGAGATGGTGAATTGCTAGGTACAAAAGAAGACGTTAAAATAGTTTTAGCAGAATTAAAAAAAGCATATGAAGAACTCGACCCTGTACTTCAAGCAAATTTAAAAAAGAAAAAAGAAGAAAAGGAATCTCTTGATAGTAGTATCGATGGCTTAATTGATGAGCATAACCAATTAAAGGCTAATATAGCCGCAATGGATGGAAGAAATTTAGCATCCCAAAGAGCTATTTCTCTTAATAGGGTTTTATCAAAAGAAGAGAAAAAATTAATTGGTTTAATAGAGGATTCATCCGATATAGTTAGTCGCAGAACAAGATTGCAATCAGCCTTTGATTCAGCTTTGGGAAAAAACACAGAACATAAACAAGACCAGATTCGCCTTACGATGGCAGAAATAACATTGGATGGTGAGCTATTTGGTAGCAAAGAAGAAATAGCTATAGTTTTAGCAGAATTAAAAAAAGCATACGAAGAACTCGACCCTGTAATTCAAAAAAGAATTGAGGATGACGAGATATATAAAAACTCTATAGAAGCCAGTGAGGAAGCATTGAATTCAGAGTTAACCGCACTTATGTCTCAAATGGATGCTTTAAATGGAGCAGACTTGGCTCATCTTAAATCAATAGAGCTTAAAAGAACCTTAACAAAAACTGAAGAAGATTTAGTAGCGGCAATTGAAATGTATCAAGATGCATTAGCAGGTCTAGCTGAAGAACAGGAAGCTCAAAACACACTACAATCTACTTTTAATAGAATACTTGATAACACGACCAAAGGGGAAATAAAACGCCTAAAGACTTTGATATTAGAAATAGAAGCCAATAACGAACTTATTGCAACGGATCGAGAAAGAGTTTTAGTCCTAGAGGAATTGAAAAATAAAATAGCAGAACTTGAAGAAGAGGAGCCTTTAAAAGATATGGCACTTAATTCAAGTCAAATAGCTAATGGAATTTTAGCAGCTTCAAGAGCAATGGTAGCTCTTAGGGATAACACTGAAATGACTAAAGGTGAAATGATGCAAATGATAGGTTCCTTAATGATGTTGGCTCCTGGAGGTCAGATACCAGGGGCAATTGTTCAGGGTTTGGGAATGTTTGTTGGGCACACTGGTGGCTTAATAAAAAATGATGGCATACAAAGATTTGCAACAGGGGGAATGGTTCAGGGGCAAGACAATGTACCTATTATGGCACAGGCTGGAGAGTTTATTATGCAACGTAGTGCTGTGCAAAATATAGGAGTTGAAAACTTAGCAGACATGAATCGCTCTGGGCAAGGCGGTGGAGTCACTGTAAATATTCAAGGGAATATGATTGGTAATGATGAGTTCGTAAGGGACACATTAATTCCTCAACTGTCAAAAGCCTCTAGTCAGGGATTGGCTTAGATGGCATTATCAAATCCTCCTGTAAATTCTAATGTAAATGAGAACTGGTTATTTGAGTTTACTGCTGATAATAAGAACTGTTTAGATTTTGATGGCTCTGATGATAATATAAATTTTGGAAATATTCTATCGACACCATTTGTTAATTTTACTGTAGAATTTTGGTGTAAAGCTGATGCAATAGGTGGCGGTGTGGTCATTCAACTTTCAGCTGGCTCTGGCGAAGATGCAGATGAAAATGTATCATTTAATGTTAATCTTCAAAGCGGTGGCGAATTTCAATTGTTTTACGAGTACGGAAGCGGTAGCAATGAATCAAACACTACATCATCTTTTGACCTTAGTGCAGATACTTGGACTCATGTAGCAGTTGTAAGGGATGATTCAAGTGGTGAAGCGTATTTTTATAAGAATGGAACATTAGTAGAAACAGAAACCGCATCTAATGACCCTACTGGTGGAACAAGTGCTGATGCTGACCTAACCATTGGTAATAATTTTGCCAATAACAATGGATATAATGGAGAGCTTGCTCATGTTCGTGTGTGGGATACGGCAAGAACAGCAGATGAGATATCACACTATTATAATAGATTAGTTGATAGCACACATGCTGGCTTAGTGTCCTATTGGAAATTAGACGAAGGCACTGGTGCTAGTGTTGCAGATTCAAGCTCTAATAGCAATTCTGGCACTATCACTGGCGCATCGTGGTCTATCGATGGATTTGATAACTTTATCCATGCTTTTGGAATTTCATTTAAGGATACAACTGTTAGTTCTGAGTTCTATCATGGTTCGGTGTTAAATAAAAACATTACGATAAGAGATAGTATTGATTTGGTAGAGTCAACATCTAATACAGGAAACATAAGCGTTACGAGTGCAAATTTTGACATACATGGAACTGATTTCTACAAACTATTGTTTAACGGGACTAATAATTACCACAATAAAGAAATCCGTGTTTATGCACAATTTGAGGGAGAAGACACCTTAAGTAGCTGTCAACAAATATTTTCTGGTAGAATTGTTGATATGAAATTAAACCAAGACCAAAACATTACTATTCAGATAAATTCTCATAGACCCTGGGATAAGATTGAATTTCCTCAAGATAAATCAAGTAAATATAATGTGTACATACCTACTGTGTATGGGGATTTTACTCCGAATACTAGCACGGCAGGATCGCCTACCTTTGTTGGTACTGCATTATATCCAATACCAGTTGTAAACACATCTCAAAATGATGTAACAACATTAATGCCTAAGTCGTATGCAGATGGCTCTAATTGCCATGTTAACCTATGGTTAGGTGATGCTAATTTTTTACCACTATCTACATTTACAAGTTCACACCCAATAAAGGATGAAACAGAACTTCAAGAGGATATTAATGTTTTAATTTCTCCTTTAAATAAAAGATTCAACGGAATTGTAAGGTGTAAATTCTCAGACGTATCAACCTCAATAATAACATTTACCGATACATACAAAGCCTTTGATGGAGATAGCACCACAGTTGCAACCGCAGCAACAACTGGCACAGGAACAACCACAGGAAGTTTAGTACTTGGATTTGCTGGACCACCTAGAAAATTTTTTGCAACATTAATTAGAAAAGTTTATATTTATTTTAAAGCGTCACAGACAGGAAATGTTACAGTTAATGTTGCATTTCAAAGTGCTAGTGTTGTTTTTGGAAGCACTGTGAGTGCAGGGACAATTAATGTAACGGATACCAATGCTACAAACATCGCTACAATAGATGTGGCGGCAGCCGATGATTACCCAACTGATCTTAATTCTGCAGTTGTTTTTATATATGGAGCGTCTGGTAAAACAATTTCTGTTTCAGATATACAAATGGAAGCAGAAGTGGGAATATTTAGAGGAACAAATGCTGACGAAGATGAACAAGATTCTTCAGAGCTAAGTAATCTTAAATATTTATATTCTGGAGGAGATGGATTAACTGCATCCTGGGACAGTGGTGCAATAGCACATGGACACGATGCACACCGTGATTTGTTACAAAGATTTGCTGGTATATCTAGTACTGACCCAGATAACTGGAGTTCATTAAATACGGATAGAGCAATTGATAATTGGAAAGTTAGATATTGGCAGTTAGAACCTACAAACTTAAAACAAGCTCTTGATAAGATAGCATATGAATTTGGATTTGTAGCAAAATTTACACCTACAGGAACTTTAAAGTATATCCATGTAAAGAAAAGTAGCGAGTTATCTGCGACATTAAATTTAACTAGCCAAGACATTGATAAGGTAAATATTAGCACCACTGGAATTAATAGTATTGTTACAAAAATGAATATTTCAAACGATTTAAGCCCAGCAGAACAAAAATATTTTGCAAATAAATCAATATCTAATAATGCAAATAGGGCTAAATATAATCTTGGCGATAAAGAAGGCATTAAACAAGTCAATCTTGACATGAACGTGGGAACAATTCCAACATCAGCAAATGCAGATTGTAACGCTGATTTTTATTCTTATTATAATAACATTATTGGGGATATGAAGATATTGGTCTCTTGCGATGTAGTCAATCCAATGAAAGGATGTCAATTAGAGACAGGGGATATAATTACATTTACAGATATGCCAGTAGAAATGTTTGGAACAAGGTTTTCAGCAAGTAAGTATTATATGGTAATAGAAACAAAACGCTCACTTGGAAAAGTGAGTATTACAGCACGAGAGGTAGGATAATGGCTAATCAAAATATTCGTACACCAAAGTTTTATCCAGACTTAATAGGTTATCATCGAGGTCGTGGGTCCGCTATTGGAGCAGTAACGGCAACTAGCGGTGATTTCATAGGGCTTCCAAGTGATAAGACAGTAGCAGACTTACTAGATTTAAAACCATTGAACCTAGTCACCTTTGATACAAGTGGTGACGGTCATGTCTTATGCACTTTTGCATTTTCAACCGCATCTCATAAGCAAAATTACATTGCAATTTTAAATCACAACTTATCTACATCAATTGGGAAAATAAGAGTTTTTGCTGGTAACCTTGCAAGTGATGTTACCGCTTTGAATGGGGCTAATGTTGATACTACAGACCCAGATACTGATGCTGAATGGAATAACATCACCACAACTGAAGTTGTAAACGCTGATAATATCAATGTTGCAAGTGGAAATAAAAGTGTAGTAATAACTCCACTCACAGATGGGACTACAGTTATTAAATTTACAGAAAAGAATTTGCGTTATTGGGCTATTCAATTTGAAGGTAATCTACAAGCTGATGCTTCAGTTGGAACTGGAAGTGAGAACGATAGAGTCTGGGGAAGCACGGATTTTACTCTAGGTGGGATCATGATTGGGGAGTCGTTTGAAATGCCATTCAGTCCTGACTTAGAGCTAAGTCGCAACATCACATATGACAAAGTAAAGATTCAAGAGTCCGTTGGGGGACAAAGATACGCATCTGCTACGAATCTTGGAAGGACTGGAGGGTCTGCTTCAAAAAGTCCATTTACTCTAGCTACTGATGCTCAAAAAGTATATGGAGGTAGGATAACATATGATTTAAATTTTTCTTTCTTAAATAGTTCTGAGTTACTCCCAATAGAAAGCAGCACTTATATTTATTCAGATGACACTGTAGTCTCTGATATTTGGAACATGACCGATGGTCCGACAAGACCGTTTATATTTTGTATAGACAAAGACACAGCCGCTGATGGTGCAGAATCTGATTTCATGTTCGCCAGGTTTGGTCAAGATTCCTTAACCATGACTCAAGTAGCCCACGATCATTACAATGTGTCTATGAGAATAGAAGAGGAATTTTAATTAAGGATTGGGTATTTTCCCAATTTATTTGATTTAATAGACATACCCTGAGTTAAGTTTTGCATTTTCCGTGTTGCAGACTTTCTTTTCTTTTCAATTATCCTAGCATACCATTTTCTTGTAGTCTGAATGTCATCATGCCCAAGATGTTCAGACACTTCTTCAATAGAACATCCAGCAGATAGCATGAAAGAACCACAGGTTGACCTTAAGTTATGAGTTGTAAACTTTATTCCAGATGCGTTATTAATATCCTTAAGCCTATCACGAACCTTAGATGCTGTATAGGGCATTGGTCTAGGTCGGCTTGTCAATGACATGAATATTTCTGTTGCAGTATCTGTAATAAATATCTTGCGAACCTTTTTACGCTTTCCTGTAACTATGATGCTTTTTTCTACAAAGTCAACATCACCCCACTCTAGGTTTAAAAGCTCTTGTAAACGACATCCTGTAAGCAAATACAGGGTAAATATTATCATTGACTCATTCCTTTCAAAGCCCCAGGGCTTGTCTTGATAATACTTATCCATATCCAAGGATAGAATATCATCCGCATCTTTATATTCAAGATAGAATGGTGTGCTATGCTTTACGCTAAATTGGAATAGCTCTGTTGGCATTTCTGTCACCACTTTATCGCTATGAGACATGGCAGTATTTATTATAGTAATGATTGCTCTAATATCAACATTAAGACCATTTAGCTTGCGATTTGAATAATGTTCTCTATACTTTATAGATGAAATAGAACTTACTAAACAATTTGGACCGAAAACATTTGAAAACTGCCTAAGTGATTTCTCATATATATATACTGTCTTTTTATCAAGAGGCTCTTCACGGTGGGCATTCTTCCACTTTAATCCTTTACTAAAATACCATTCTGACAAACGACTAATAGTCGCTATTGTCTTCACATTCTTTAGTATAGGGCTATTTTTTGATTCATACTCCTTCCGAGAATAGTACCTTACTTCTTTCTCAGCATCTTTCTTAGTGCCTATAATAGTTTTACTTGGTCTTGTTTTAAGACGGTGGTCTATCCACCTAATTTGCCACTTGTTATTATTTATCTTTATACAACTTGCCATTTGTTCTCCCTGTCTGATGTCTGATGTGTCTGATGATACGACAGCTTTTAATCTTCACGTTTATAATTCACTAAGGTTAATAGTATTTTGTTTTTCCTCGTTCCTTTTATATAGTAATCAACAACTTTAGTTTTAGCTTCTTTCATAAATATCTTTCTCTCAATTTCGTAATCATTGGAGCAAAAAAAGCTACCAACTTCTTTCCCCACCAACACATCTTTTTCTTTAATTGTATATTTTCTCATTTTTCTTCCTTTATTTGTAATAGAAGTTAGTGGGGTAACATAGTGTATCCAAGAATAAAATAAATATTGTATTTATGTATTGGTTATCCATATACTTTGGCAACACTTTGATAACAAAAATTAATAAATGTAAAGGTTTTAAATATGACTAATCAAAAATTGCTTGATGTCTTAACAGAAAAAGAGCGATCTATAGCTTGGCTAGGTCGCAAGTGTGGAATTACAAGGGCTTATATGCATAAGATGATACATGGTAAGCGTAATTTTAGTGCCCTATATAAAGGTCAATGTGCAGAAGTTTTAAACACAGATTATAAAGAATTATTTGATGCTTAAATGTGTAAATCTCCGTAAGAATCTCCTACCGCAACTACAGCTTATAGGGGATTCTAAATCAAAGGGGGGAGAGTTATTTACCTTGCTCCGCAGCTTACCCTCTCTCCCCTTATGAATATATATATACATCCCAATGATAGATATCCTATTCATGAGGTAAAGAGAATCTTTACAAGTGCTGTAGCCAGGAAAGGATATAATATAATGACTATTGTAGGTAGGAATAATGAGTCTTATAAGGTTCAGGGTCTTAAGCAATTAGATCAGGATTTATTAAAAACATTAGTAATTAAAGAATGCGAACATTATGGATTGGATTATGAAATCACTGATTAGCGATATATTATTTTTAATACATAAACATTTTATTATAATATTATTAACAATATTGTTTTCATTAACAACAGTGAATTCAATTATACAAATAACAAAAAAGGAGAACGTATGGCAACCAATGAAAAGCCAATGAGCAAAATGTATAAAACTGGGGCTGTCCCTGTAGTATTTTCACATCTTGAAACCCTAGATACTAAGTTTGACAATCAAGGGAATCATAACCTTACTGTTAAGGTCGAAGGGAAGTTCAAGGCGATTTTAACTAAGATACAAACTGAGTTCGGAAAAGAAAGAAGTTTGTCAGGTAATAGAATACATGAAGAGTATGGTGAACAACAGACATTTAAAACAACTCTACATCGTGACAAAACTGCATTTCCAGAGATATGGAATGGTAAGAAAGAAAAAATACCAACTGCACCAAACTTTGGCGACGTTGTTAATGTTCGATTTACCGCAAAGCAGACGAATGTTAATGCTGATAAATACATCTCTATGTACCTAGATGCTGTTCAGGTATTAGAGGATAACGCCGGAGATAGTTGTCCATTTGATAGAACAGAACCTGATGAAGTAGAGGAGAAGTTACCATTTTAAAATCGCCAAAACAGAAGGGCTATCGTCATGAGATAGAGTGTCTAGAGATTGCAGAAAAGCACGGACTTAAGGCAGTTCGTGCTTTTGCATCAGATGGTAGGGCGATAGGCGAGAAATCCGATGTCGATGTTTTAATAACGAACCCAGACCTGGATGTAGATGATAGATTTGCAAAGGTTAGGGTACAATCTAAGAGTAGAAAGACAATACCTAAATACTTTGACTTAGGTAATGCGGATATTAAAACAATGAGAGGTAATAATATTAAAGAGTTTAAGTGCATTGTAGACTACGAATGGCTAATGGAATGTTTGAGCCGTGTCCATTAATTAACCATATAGAATGTGCTTTATGTACTCATCATAAAGGGCATATCTATTGCGGTGCGTCTCGCTCAAGATCAAAAAATAAAATAGAGGAGAATTTACACCTATGTCCATTACCCAGATTACGAAGAAGAAAAGAGCAAGAACTGCGGGGAAAGCAGACGATTACTTAATGGTTTGTCCTGAATGTAATGGTGTCTGGTCAGATATATCATTATATGGAGAAAGACAATACTCTTATTACCCAAAAGGTATTCCTACCTATGGAAAAAAAAGAGCATTGTGCAAGATACATAAAGGAGATAAATGAGTAATGCCAAAAACGAAGCATCACAAGAAAAAGTATCCCAATTCAGAATGGGTACGAAGGAGAAATATCAGAAAAATGTCAGTATCAAAACAAAACTCATTAGAAAAGAAAACGGTTATGGAGGGTTCAAAAGAAAATACGGAAAAGACCCTTTTTCAACAACAAGAGAAGAAGCAAAAAAGTTTATTAAACGCAATCAGGAATGCTTTTGTGGGTCAAATAAAAAATACAAAAGATGCTGTTTAAAATAAGGAAAGCAAATGCAAGACGTAACTAAAATAATAGAATTAAAGTTTCCAGAAACTATGTATACGTTTGAGAAACTAAATAAAGAGCAATACGAGTTATTCGCTAAAAAACAACATGATTATGGTCCTGGTAATATATCTATGGGTGGGAATAAAGAATTGTCTTTGTTGGCTCTGGCTATTCGGATGAATGATAAGGTACAGAGATTATTAAATATATTACATAACAATAAGGGTGAGACCGCAGTTAAGGAAAGTTTACAAGACACATTTCAAGACCTTTCTGTATATGGTATCATTGCACAAATTGTTAGTGAAGATAAGTGGGGTAAATAATGGCAAAGTTTAAGATACATACACGATATAAAACAAAAGATAAGCAGATAGTGCCATCAGTGACTACAATATTAGGTAGTGAACTAGGATGGAATAAGAACATACTTATGAATTGGGGCATTAAGATGGCTAAAGGTGGTAAAGACCCTCATGCTTTTACTGCTGATGCTGCTGACACAGGAACTCTGGCTCATGCATTATGTGAAGCAAATATTAATGAGGATGACTACGAGATTGGTTTGGATTACACCGATAATCAAAAAACGAGAGCAAATAATGCTTTAAATGCTTTTAAAAAGTTTAGAGAAGTAGTAAAGCCAAAGTTTTTAGTTGCCGAAATAAAACTAGTTAGCGAAAAACATAGGGTTGGTGGAACTGCTGATGGAGTATTTGAGGTAGGTGGTGAGACTTTATTATATGATCTTAAAACAAGTAAGAATGTATACGATGAAATGAAGGTACAACTAGGTATGTACACCTTGATATATGAAGAAATGTTCCCAAAAAAGAAAAAAATAGATGGCGGAGTTATATTGAGACTAGATAAGGAAAGTGGGGACTATCACTACTATCAATATACAAGAGAGACATTAGACTTAGGTGCTAGGATATTTTTAAATGCACTTGCTAATTACAGATTGCATAAGGAATTATAAATGTTTACTTGCATAAAATGCGAGTTTAAATACAATGCACTAACAGGAGATGCGGATGAAAATATGTGTAACGATTGTATATATCAAACTTATTGCGAACATGACAATGAGGAGTATCAACCAAGTGAACCTGAGAATAATGTCTCAGAAGGTGTGGTGTGTGCTGATTGTGGAGCCGACCTACCCATTCCAGAGCCTGATTATGGGGTATAGATAGATATGCCTTATGATGAGAAACCTCCAACAAAGGAGGATATGGGGCACTTTTCTACGATGAAGAGTGGAATTATAGGGGAAACAGCAGTTATTCACGATTTGACCATTAATTATCCAGAGTACGATGTCTATAGACCAATAGTGGATGATAAGGGTGTAGATATACTTGTAGATACAGGAACAACCTTTAGAAAAGTTCAGGTTAAAACAATCAACTCGCCCAAAACAGAAACATCAGTAGAGATAGACTTTAGAAAGCACCTAGAGGCAAATCATAAGATAGATGTCTTTGCGGTGTTCTTTACACCAATCAAAAAGATAGCTTATGTACCTTGGGAAGGACAAAAGAGAATATCATTAGCTTTTAAAAGAGCTAAGAATAATCAGAATAAGAAAAGAGACTCGTTCTATAACTACTTAGACTTTCCTGTGTGGACCTAAGATGAAAATGCTCGATTTATTTAGTGGGATTGGTGGCTTTGCACTGGCAGCACAGTGGAACTGGGGTGATGAACTTGACCTGGTTGGGTTCTGCGAGATAGATAAGTATGCTCAGAAAGTTCTTAATAAGAATTTTCCTAGTGTCACAATACATAATGATATTACAAAACTTGATGGAAATAATTTTAAAGACATTGACCTCATTACTGGTGGTTTCCCATGTCAAGATATTTCTATCGCTGGAAAAGGAGTAGGGATTGAAGGAGAGAGGTCTGGTCTTTGGTCAGAAATGTATCGCATCATTAGCGAAGTACGACCTAGATACGCAATTATTGAAAACGTACCAATGCTCATTCATAGAGGAATTGAACGAGTTCTCTGCGACCTTACCGAAATCGGGTACGATTGTGAATGGCAAATTATTGGAGCAGACGAAGTGGGAGCTTGGCATAGAAGAAAGAGGATCTGGATATGTGCCTACCCCAGACACGATGAATCATCGGGATGGAAAGAATCTAAGAAAAGACACGAATATAAAAGAGGGCGGAATGCACGGAGTGAGTCTGCATCACTTCGCAGCGATGTTTCCAACGCCAACAACAGCAGACACATGGACAGGCAAACTCAAGAGCAGCCAACAGAAACCAGGGTCGATGCATTCCGTGAATCTGAGTCAAGCGGTACATATGAAAGAAATGTTTCCGACACCGACAACAAACGACAGCAAGAACACGGGAAGCCAAAGTCAATTGAACAGGAAATCATTGGGGAAGAGGCGTACTTTATCACTCAATGCGGCAGTGGTGATCAGAGACAAGGAATTAAAACCAAGCGATGGAAAGCTGAACCCGATGTGGGTAGAGTGGCTAATGGGGTTTCCAATCGGGTGGACCGACTTAAAGGACTCGGAAACGCAATAGTCCCACAAGTGGCATATGAGATAATGAAGAGAATTCGCTCACTAAAACGCAACACATCAAAAAAGGATGTAGGTTAGGCTAGGTGGATGCTACCGAGTGGGCGAAATAATTAATAAGGAGATAACATGAATAGTGAAATGTATTGTTCGGTATGTGATAAGCCACTACCCAACGACCTAGATAATGTAATGTATTATTGGGGAAATGACCTTAAAAAACACCCACTTATAATTGCACATAAACTTACTTGCGACCCCACAAGTCTTAAAGGTTGGTATTATTCTAGGGATGCGATGCCTTTTTTATGGAAAGCACTAAATAGAAAGAGGATTTAACATGACAAAATGGTACTTACACGAGATAATGATAACAGGAGTAATGGATGTGATCATGGTCGCATTCTTTGGAGTAATATTCTACTTTCTAATGAAGTGGTATGTGTGGATATGGTTCAAGAAAATATGGATACTACTATTAGTGATCAATAGAAAATTAGATATTTTCCTAGAAGTGATGAATATTAAAGAGGAGGACCATGATGTTTCTAATTAATATAGTGGAATGGTGTGTGGAGTTCTTGATACTCGGAATGGCTTTCTTCTTCTTTGCACTAGGGGCACTTATATCTTTATGTGTAATAACGATTTTAAAACAATGGATCGATAATAAAATAGTGGAGCATTACAATGGTGACGAGTAAAGATAAGAAGACAACAATATTAAGGATCTACAATAGATTATTAGGAAATAGTAAAATAAAAGTAGACGGAGCAGCACATAAGAGATTAAGGGAGTTAAATAGAAAATGGAGATAGGCGGAAGGGTAAATGAAGCGGTGGTGTGGTTTTCATGTGGAGCAGCATCGGCAGTAGCTGGAAAACTATCAATAAAAAAATACGGAGATGATGTAGATTTAGTGTATTGCGACACAGGTGGGGAACATGAAAGCAATATGGTATTTCTTCGTGAATGTGAAAAGTGGTACGATAAGGAAATCAAAATATTAAAGAACCCAGATTACATAGACCATTTCGATGTAGTCAAACAAAAGAAGTTTATTACGAATCAATATGGATTCGCATATTGCACGCACGAATTAAAAATGAAATTAAGAGATAGTGCTGGTTATTGTGATGCAGTTAACATATTTGGGTATACCTATGAAGAAACAAAAAGAGCGAAAAAACTGGAAGACCATAATATTGATATGAGGTGTGAGTTTCCCCTAATTGATAACCAGGTAACTAAAGATGAGTGTCTTGGGATTATATGGCAAGAGGGGATAAAGATGCCAAGAATGTATGAACTAGGATATAGCCATAACAATTGTGTTGGTTGCGTAAAAGGTGGTTTGGGATATTGGAATAGAATAAGAATAGACTTTCCAGACACATTTAAAAAGATGGCAGAGCTTGAGCGAGAGATTGGTGTCACTATATTAAAGCATAGGTCGGGCGAAAAGGAAGGAGAAAGAGTGTATTTAGACGAGTTAGACCCCAAAGTCGGCAATATGCAGAAAGACCCTCAAATCTCTTGCGGTATAGATTGTCACCTAACCATAAAGAAATTCAATGATTAATATAATTGAAACTTTCCCAGATGCAAAGGTAAGTGGCAACCAGGGTTGGTACAAAGCAGTATGCCCAGAATGTGCCACACCTGGGTCGTTGGCTATCTCAGGAGAAAGTGGATCATATCATTGCAAGAAACAAAGTTGTGGGTATAAAGGTCGTATAAGTAACGGAGAAATAAAGAAAAGCGTTGCGGTTATTGAAGCCAATCATAATTCTGCACAAGAAAGACTAAGAGAGAACTTTAAGATAGTATTAGAAAGGGAGAGATTGGTAGGGGTTTGGTCTGATATAGCACTAAACCCAGAAATGGCGGTAGGGTATACAAGTACAGGAAAGCTACAATTCGGGATATATTACAATGGAGACCTTCAGCATATTAAGAATCACAAAGGTCGGCAGTTTGGTAAGGCGAGCAATAAGATATATCCTGAGGCTGTATTAGATAAAGGAATTGCTGATACATATCTTTGGATAACTGAAGGCGAAAAGGATGCAATCACCGCACTATGTCATGGACTTCAAGCAGTAACCTTTACATCAGGGGCTGGTGCAATACCAAAAGATATAAGTAAGGTGGAGAGGTTCAAGAATATTGTGATCTGCTATGATAACGATCAACCTGGAAAGGAAGGTGCGATGAAGGTAGCAAGGGAAATAAATCTTCAGTTTCCAAATATTAATATAAAGGTATTTAATTGGATAGATAAAGATAATGCTTATGACCTTACAGATTATTTTAGAGACAGTGGAGCAATAGACCAATTATTTCTATCTCTTGATAAGCATGGCTATGAATTTGGACAAGACCCTAGCGATTTTGGAGGGTGGGGGGAAATATCTCTTGCTGATTATATGCAACTAGATATTGATCCTGTCGAATGGATCTGTAAAGATATAGTATGCACTAAAGGATTTTCTATGATAGCTGGAACTGATAATACAGGGAAGTCTATTCTAGCTCTACAGCTTGCTATATCAATAGCTATTGGTGTTCCCTTTCTTCACTTTGAAGTTCCAAGACCCAGGAAAGTATTACTAATACAATTTGAAATGGACGACGGCTTGGTACAACAAAGAGTCCCAAAGGTATTAAAATATTATCAAAATAATCACCCAGATGAGCTTCGTAGCAATATTGGGAACCTTAAGACAGTGCTTAAAAGCGACCTTGGGAGATTGTTTAATGATAAGTGGGACAGCCTTAAGGGTAATCTACAGGCAAATAGACGAGATCAGTATGACTTGGTAATTGTAGATAATCTCTATACGTCTACAGGAAAGGATATTAGCAAGAACCATGAGGTTAAAGATGTAGTCTCTATTATTAGGGGGCTTATTGATACGTTTGGGGTATCGTTCATGGTTATCAATCATAATAATAAACCACGAGGCGATTCTTTTACATTGAGAAAAGAGCATATTAGAGGTGGTAAGTTATTAACAGATAATCTCGAATTTTGCATACAGATTGCTCGTGCGGAGATAGACCCTGATGAAAAACTAAGGGTGTTCAAGATAACTAAGTCAAGAATGGCATCTGAGTTTACTCATGTGGCTTGCGGGATGAAGTTGGAGGGTGATGATGGGGAATTGAAGTTTGATTGGCTTGGACCATTGCCACACAGGGAAGAGGTATATTACATGGAACCTAAGAAGAATAAGAACTTTGAGATGCTAGAGGAATTGGTTGGAGTATCTAATAGGGATATTGAAGTAACCACTATTCAAATCGAAGGAGTATTGGGAGATCATCAGATGACAAGAAGGTCAGTATTTAGATGGATCAAACGTCAATCGGAGCTTGGAACTCTTATTAAAAAGTCCCACGGAACGTATAAAATAATGAAGAATGAGCTATGGAATTTATTAGCATAGATAGTAAGGGGCTGCGTGCAGGATACTGTCACTATTGACACTATTGACACTTTGAGCCTTTAATAGTGACCAAAGTGACACCTATACACACACTAGGGGGTATGTTATGTGTTTTTCAACATTAGACAAATGTAAACATTCAGATGATGAAGATAAGTTGTGCGTGTTTGCCAAAACCATTAATGAGAAAAGAACTAATTGTAAACTTATTTACCCAGTTTATTCAAATAATTCAAATGTTGAGATATTACCTAAGTGTTTTAATAAGATGAAACGAAGGGAACAATATTCTTGGGGTAGGAAATTAGATAAACAAAACCCCTAGGCTCTTATTTATTAAAGCAGATTCCCGTGATATAGTGAAATAATTATATGATCATTGTTTCAACGCTCAGTCGTTAACGCTTCACCAGCATGATATCCTATAAATACTATTTACTTTACCTGGTAAAAGCAGTCTATCAACACAAAACCCCTAGACACGAATTTATTAGACAAAATAGGCTAATTTTTGAATTTCTGGTCGAGAAAATCAAAAAAAACTTTAGCACTACTCAAAAAAAAACAAAAAATTACTCTAAAAATTGAAAATCTCTATTATACATAATATTTTTAAATAAGATTATGGATAACAAGCTCATTTTTTTCTATTATACATAATATTTTTAAACGATATTATGGATAACAGAAAAATTCGTAATAATTTAGACATCTCTCGACGAGAAAACACACTTAAGGGAACCCAGACCCCTTACCAGGTAATCTGTTTTACAATGGGCATCCTGGGATTATAGTTCATGGTCCTGGACCTTAAAGCTATTTGAAGATATTGCAATGATTCAATATATACCTGCGCGATTCCCTACAGACATATAAAGCGTTTTTAGCTATTGAAAGGCTGTAGAATGCTCTCTAAATCAATAAAGTAAATAAGGGTATATGTTTTATAGTTAAGTAAAAAAAAACCACGCTGGGAGCGTGGTTTTTTTCTTGCTGGTTATTCTATCAGATCAATGATTAATAGAATTATCATGATCAGGAGAATACCTCCAAATATATGAGACATTGGTCACTCCTTTTTTTGTTTAAAAAGCCTATTACCAATACTTGCGAATAAGATAAAGCCGCAAAGAATCAAAAAGACCTCTATCAGTGTAATAATCATTTAAATCCTGTACGCTGTCTGTGATTTGCTTTGCTTTAATAATGAACTATAGAAAGTATCAGATTCAATGCAATCTATGCAAATTTCGTTATCAATTTCGAATCCATCGATCAAATCGGCTCCGCAATCATAACACTTATAAAGCCCCGTAGAATCCTCATAGGCATCGATTGTATAGGTCGTTGGGTACTTATAACCATTGAATGAAAAGCTGTCTTTATAGGATCGGTTAGAATACCAGATCCCACGATCCCAGACTCCGAGATCTTCATTGATTATATTTGTTCTGCCTAGGTTATCTAGAAAAACTAATTTAGATCCGCCAATCCTATCAGACAAAAGATCTTGAATTCCAACGTTAGAAATACACCTATCAAGATCGTTGATTCTTTTTAGATACTCTCTATTAAATGCCATTGTATCAGATTCATTTCCTTTGGTGTCTATATCAATAATGCCATTATGAATAAAGCCAATCCTATCAGACACTATAAAAGGGTGACAATTATCCTTTGAAATAGCTCCGTGTGTTTTTATTCTAAAATGGATTAATGTTTGATGCGGGGATAAATCAAGTTCTGTATACTTTTCATAGAAGGCATTAAAGGACATAAAACCCTTCTCTATATAGAGCTTTTTATCTTTAGCATACATGAATCCGGCTCCATCTGGATTAGACTCAAAGCATCGTTTTAATGTAGCTTTTTTTACTTGTCGGTTTTTTGGCTTTAATATGGCTATGCACATTTTTTAGACTCCTTTATTATACAAGCTATTTTTATCAGCGTGATCATCCATAAAACGTTTACTAATAAATATGGATTAAGTATGTATTCTATCATCTTTGTTGCCCCTTTTTTCTTTTTGTTAATTGGTCAAAGTTCATTCGATTGTAAAGGTCGAAATGTTTCATCTGCTTATAGAGTGGCGGCAAAGTTTGGGACCTCGGATCTATAGCATAAAACTTTTTGAATAAAAATAATATCAAATTGTCGTAATTGGTTTGGTCTTTAGTGATAAAATCAAAATATGAAAATATTGCGTCTTTATCCTGAATATGTTTTAGAGATGTTTTCTTGCACCACTGAACCAAGGACTGAACAAACTGCAGATTCTTTTGATAAGATCGCCAATTTAAAGTCCCTTTAAATATTCTAAATTCAATTGTATTCGACTTACTTAAATTGATCGCAGTATACTTTGGGGTACCTGTCTTTGCCTTTGCAAGTTTCCCGATTCTATTCGCCTTTTTTAATGGGTTTGATCCATGTATCCCTGACCTATTTAATAGGTTATCCAGATCCAAACTGCACCACCTGTTCAGGTCGTCCCAATTACGATTAGATACGACCTTAATAAAATCAGCATTCGAGTAAACAAAATACACCATTTTAAAGATGTCTAGATTGCTAAGGGTCTTTTTACTGACATGGATATGCATTCCGCATGTAGTGGTATCGTGTGACCTGTATCCCGCATCCCTAGCCTTATCTAGATTATTTTTAAAATCGTTTTTATTGCTCTTGAAATAATCCCAAGAAAACGGATGAGATACTATCTCAAATCCACAATTTAAAGAGCTATCGTCTTTGCAATAAAATGTACTCTCATCTCCTGAAATAGATGAAGCTAACTCGTTTTTGTCTTGATTGCTGTAACCATCCCTATCTATTTCGAGTTCAATCCCGAAATATATTTCGTTTTTCTTATCTCTGGGTTCAATCATTGAATTATTAGTTCCATGTAAATTATGATGAAATAGTAAAGGATCAGGTAGGTAACTATAGTTATGAATGGAGGACGTTTGAGGCTTGCATTCGTCGCACCATATACCATCATCATTATAAGTAACTGAATCACAGTGGTAAAGCTCTTGACATTCATCACACCACGAATAGTCACCATTCTCGCAACACACTTCACAGATCCGCTCCCCATCATGTAATTCTGTGGAGTCATTCACATGATAAGATTCACTACACTCTATACAATCAAAAGAGAATCTATCCATGCAGGGCGTACAGTTCACAGTATCCGAGCCGCCTACACTCATAATTTTAATGTCATTATCATGCACTAATACATCGCATGATTCGCATGTGTATATATGTTCTTCAAAGCATTCAGCACAGTAGTAAACATCCTGAAAACTAAACTTAACCCCGTCTAGGGGCTCCTGACATTCTTCGCAGTTATGAATCGTCTCTCTTGGCATTAGTATACTCCATATATAGTGAGCTCAAATGTAATGCAGTAGACATAATGTATCCTAGTCATATATATATATGATCAATCACATAAAATCTTGCCGCTTTTAGAGTCTTTAAAGGCTCCATTCTTGAAAAAACTTTGCCGCATAAATCAACAAAAGGAATAAAGCGGATAAAGTTAAATCGGTTTGAATAGTTTGGCTCATTGTTCTACTTCTGCCATTTTCAGCCAATTTTAAGCCATGAAACTAGGATTCCACAGTAGAAAGCAAATGCTTTCAAGGCATTTGTTTCAATACTCCATTACTACTCATGGACATTCAGAGGGTACCACAAGGAAAGCCTTTTCCAGGTGGGGGGGTTCGTGTCTTAGGCTGGGCTACTATTTTGGATACGTTTTGTAATCACCCATATTGTCGTATTATTTATTAAGTTCTGCACTCAACATGGAAGAGTTCCCTTTACTCACAGACAAAGACCAGGAAAGGCTTGAAGATGCCATTACTTTATCTACGGCTTTTAGATTTAAACTAAATATTTTTAATAGTGGTCTTATACCACCAGAGGAACGATGGCTTCAGCACGCAGCACACAAAGCGTATGACAACTTATCGGAAAGAGAGCTTCAAGTATTTAAATTGAGATGCAAAATGATAACATTTCCCTTAATTGGAGAGCAGTTGGGCATATCAACCTCATCTGCAAAGACTTACTGGAGAAGAGCTTTAATGAAGTGTGCAATTCTTTGGGAGTCATCTAATCCCCTATTAGTAGACGATGAGGAAGAATAATGCCTAAAAATATGGGAAGACCCAAGATTAAAATAGACTCTGATCAAGTAGAGAATCTTGCAGAGTTTGGATGCACTACATTAGAAATTGCAAAGTTTTTTAAATGCGATGAATCTACTGTTAGGAAGCGTTATAAGGCAGAGATGCTATCTGGTAGAGAGAAGATGAAGATAAAGTTAAGGCAGATACAGTTTAAACTAGCTGAGAACAACGCAGCTATGAGTATCTTCTTGGGTAAGAACTATTTAGCCCAGACAGACCGCCAATCAATTGACTTAACTGGTAATTTAGAGACCGTACTTAAAGAATGCGGTTATGAGGACAGTGCAATAGGTGCAGAAGAAAATCCTGAACAAGCAGAAATTTTGGAACATAATATCATACAAGCCAACGCCTAACCAAACAGCAGTTCATAGTAGTCGTGCGAGATTTCGCATTAATATTCAAGGTAGGCGTAGTGGTAAGAGTTTTGCAGCAGCAAGGGAAATAGAGCCTTGGATATTAACTCCTAAGACCAGGGGTTGGATAGTAGCTCCTAATTACGAACTGTGTGATAAGATAGCTCGCATTGTTAAAGATGACTTATTACTTAGGCTAAAATTGCCAGTAGAGGCAAAGAAAGAAATAAGTGGTCAGGTGTATTATTTTAAGATGGCTGGTTTAGGGTCAGAGGTTTGGATTCGCAGTTGTGACAATGTGGATAGTTTGGTCGGAGAAGGCTTGGATTGGATGATAATTGATGAAGCCGCCAAGATAAAAAAGATAGTATGGGAGCAATATTTAAGACCTACACTTTCGGATAGAAAGGGATGGGCACTAATGACCACCACGCCAGAAGGTCATAACTGGATGTATGATTGTTACACCAGAGGGCAATCAAAAGAATTTCCAGATTGGGAATCTTGGCAACATCCCTCATGGGAATCACCGTACTTTAAGGAGGACATAGATGACATTAAAAAAACGCTTACAAAAGAAACCTGGGAACAAGAATACGGAGCATCCTTCGTCAGCTTTACGGGGCGTGTATATCCGTTCTCACGGTACACGAATGTTATTAAAGGATTACAATACAACCCAGATTTACCAACATTCTGTTCAATCGACTTCGGTTTCAGGATGCCAGCCGTTGGATGGTATCAGGTGGAGGAAAGGGAATCTGACACTCGAATTTATCAAATAGATGAGATATGTTTTGAGGAAAACTTAAAAACAGATGAACTAGCAAGGTTGATTTTGCAAAAAAGCTACCCAGTTCAGGCTTTTTTTGGCGATCCCGCTGGTGGAGGTGTTCAAAGCCAAAGTGGTATGGGAGATATAGAGCAATTTAGAAGAAAGGGAATTCGGGTTCGCTATAAAACTGATAGAATATCTAGGAATATAGCTAACGGTGTTTCCCATGTTCGTTCATTTATAGAAGATGCCAATGGAGATAGCCATTTTTATGTAAGTGATAAATGTAAGGGGTCTATTGAGTGTTATGAGAATTATAGATACCCAGAGCATAGGACAGACCAAAGATTAAAGGAAGAGCCTTTAAAAGATGGTCGAGTTGATCACATGAATGATGCGTTTAGGTACTTCATCGTAAACCAATTCCCTATTAGAAGAAGAACCGCTGGAGTTATAGATTGGTAACTATTCCTGACTTAGCACAGTCTACCATAAATGAAGCATTAAAAGAGAGCCTCAAATACATTGAGGATTCACGCACTCGTGAGCGTGATTATCTTATGGATTGGTATGAGGGTGCTAATGTTGAACGATACGTTTCAAAATACTTTAGATCAGAGACCTTAGAACAAGTCCCTGTCTTAAATCAGAATATTACTCGCAGAGTATGTGCTATGAGGTCAATGACCTACAAGCGACCTCCTAGAATGCGAGTTTCTGAGTCTTATACAAATTTAATTGACATAGAGAGCCTTAACGCTAATCGAAGATTGTTAGAGAGGCTGACTTTTTTATTAGGAACAATGGCATTGCGTTCAAGGTGGAATGAATTTACAGGGAAAGTAGAGTACGAGACAGTTAGTCACTACACTCCATTATTTTTAGCTGGAGATAGTCGAGATAAGCCTATTGGTATCTGTTACCCTATCGAGTATCAGGGGAATGCAAGAATTAATACACCAGTTCATGCTGTGTGGACGGAAAGCAGACCTGGATATCAAGGTGAGCATTACCTTATTGATGAACACGGTAAAAAAGTTTCGGTAAACGAGCATGATATTAACCCCTATGATGTTTTGCCAGTCACTTTCTGCAATAGATACCAACCGATAAGAGATTATCACTCGGTAGCCAATGCGATGGATGTTGCTCAAGTTGATCTGGCAGTAAATGTAGCACAAGTGGAATTACAATTAGCGGTACGATACTCAGCTCTTGGAATTAAATATATTACTGGGGTTGACGATGCAAGTCGAATTTCTATAGGAACAGATCAGGTTTTATATTTGCCTGAAGGTGCGAATTTTGGAGTAACTAATTCAGGCGGTAGTTTACAAGAAATCATAGATTCAACAAGATTCTTAGTTGAGTCTACATTAAACAATAACCATATTCGTGCAAAGTACGCAAGAGATGATGCTGGGAATGCTCCATCGGCTTCAAGTCTTTCAATTTTAGAAATGGAAGCTCGTGATATTACCACAGGAGAAAAAGAAGATACTTGGAGACCCTGGGAGCAGAGAAGATATAAAATAGACAAGGCAATATTGGAAGTAGAGACAGGGACAAAGTTACCCGATGAATATTCTGTTGACTTCCTAGAGCCTAATTATGCACTTACTCCCGACACAGAGATTGCTTTATGGACTTGGAGGTTTGAGCAAGGACTGGCATCAAAGCAAGATTATTTTGATTATATGAATCCCGATGCATCCCCAGAACAAAGAGCAGAGTTTAATCAGCAGCAACAGCAAGTAGATTCGCAAGAACCAGTATCTCAAAATCGTTTATTAGCTCGCCTAGAAAGTTAATAAGTGGAACAGATCATCGACCAAACGGTTGTTGACTTTCAATCTCAACTAGAACAATCTTTAGAAGAGTTTTATAAAGACACATCTGAACTTCAAGAAGAAGGTCTTTCTTCTGAGCAAATATTAGCTACATTGGCTGGTCTTAGTATTGCCGATTATTGGTTGCAAGACCTACAGATGCAGATTGCCGTAGATAGGTATTTAGATGCCACAGGATATCTTTTAGATGATATGTTTAAGTTTGGCAAGATAACAGAGACTCAATTATTAGCACTTCAAAAAATGCAAGAATCTGCAATTATTAATTATAGCACAAGGCTTGGAGAGGAAGTGCGATTAGGACTATCTGAAGGTATATCTCAAAATTTAAAAGGAAATTCTTTAAAAGAAAAAATAGCATCAAAGCTATCATTGAACCCTAGGAGAGTTGAAGGAATTGTTGCTACTACATTAGCTACCTACAATCGAAGCGTAACTAATATAATGGCAGAAGGTCTTTCTTCCACGACTAAATGGTATTATCATGGACCGCTTGATGAGAAAACGAGACCAATATGCAGAGTAATGTTAAGCGTTGGTGGGATTACTAAAACAGAAATTGAATCTAAGTATCCAGGTTCTCTAAGTGACGGAGGTGGTATTAACTGTAGGCATCAATGGCTTCCTCAGAGTTCTGATTCAAAAGTGACCGCAAGTGCTAAACAAGATATTGACAAAAACCCAAAGAGGTATAAAAAAGCAAAAACATTATTGGAGTATAGCCGTGAAAATGCCAAGTCTTGAAAAGATAATGCAGTTTAGAACATCTTTTTTAAAAATGCTTACTAAGACAGCAAGGGATCTTCATGTTGGGTATATCTTTAAAACAGCAAGAAGTCCAGATGGGAAAAAATTTAAAAAACTTACAAGAAAGTATATGGTTGAAAAAGCAGATAAGTACAATAGTACAAAAGCAAATTTGACCGCCTCTGGTTTAATGTTTAGTCAGTTTAAGCCTAGAAAGCCTGAAAAGATAGGCGGTAGTGGTTTTAATAGGTCAAATATAATATTAACGTATGGTATCAAGTCTGGTGATATCCACCCTAGAAATAAAGGTGTTATTGAGACTGGTAAATTAATGAACTTACATCAAAATGGGACAGAAGATATGCCAGCGAGAGATATTGCTGGTGAAAAAACATTGCCGGACGTTGCAAGAGATAAGGTTATAAGCCTTCTTGTAAACCAAATCAATAAGAATATAGAGGATGCTTTGCGTCCTAACCGAACAACAGAAACCTTATAAAGGAGGACAGAATGTCCGAAGAAACAACCACACCAGTGGAATCACCGCAGATAGCGGAAGGGACTCGATCGCCTGTAGAATCAAAAGTATCGACAGAGGTGGCTCCTAATGAAAGCCAGAACCAAGACATAGAGCTGCCCGACTATGGTTCCTTGGTGCAAGAAAGCAAAAAGTATCGTGCCAGGGCACAGCAAAGTGAATCTGATCTTGCTACTTTACAAAAGCAAATTGATGCCGACCGTCAGAAGCAGATGGAAGAACAAAATGAATGGCAGCAGTTAGCAGAAGAGAGAGCGTTGAAGCTCTCGGAACTTGAACCTATAGTGGAACAAGCTCAACGTGATGAAGCACAAATGAGAGAGCAGATCCTTGCTGATTTCAGTGAAGAAGACAAAGAAACTTTTGGTGACCTTCCGTTATCAAAACTTCGAGTCTTAAGTACAAAATTAAATCCAAATAACCCTCGTGTACCCATTGCTAATAACCCTGCGGTTCCTTCAAATGAGGTTCCTCAAGATTGGACCAAGATGGACAGGAAAGATCGAGCAAAGCATTGGGATAAAATTGTTGCGGGTTATCGACAAAATAAATAAAAAGGAGTCTTAAATGGCTTATACCGCCTTTAGTGGTGAT
>Ga0209337_1000594_pt1 | contig 29184 bp, 38 predicted proteins | sample LinPmetageLP53_FD_184044 | JGI IMG/M metagenome (GOLD analysis project Ga0209337, IMG submission 184044) | Marine viral communities from the Pacific Ocean - LP-53 (SPAdes) (version 2) | ecosystem: Environmental > Aquatic > Marine > Oceanic | place: Pacific Ocean | collected 2010-02-08 | reverse complement strand
ATCCAGTTTTACTCATAATAGTATTATGGATGTTTTTACTACACCATTCAATAAACGTTTTTGTAAAGTGTTCTTTTGAAGCCGGCCACCTATACATACGCTCTGTAAACATCTCTAACGTATGATCGACTAACCACTTAAAATTATCCTTAGTTTCTCTAGCCCATATAGAGCATTGATGATTGAAATAACCTTTACCTCTTCTTCGAGGGTTACCGGTTGATGTTCTAGGTGTGGAAGGATGATCTAACAACTCTTGCGGAAATGCATGGGCTAACATAATAGCTCCTTCAATTTGCATCTTCGATCTTACGTGTTGATCACAAAGATTAAAAGTAGAGTACGCGGGATCATCATCAGTTACAAAAATATTCATAACTAATTATACGGTAGTTCCTATTTATTAGTCTCAATAGCTTCTACTATCTCATCAAATCCCTTTACTAATTCGAAATCATCTTTAGACCTCTTAACTAGTAGTGTAGGAACTGATTTAACACCAAATTCTCTAATAAGTTCTGGTTCATCATCTATATCGATTATATCAACTTTTAAACTTTTTTGAGCTAGCATACTTTTTAGCATGTGACAGGGTCCACACCACTCAGCAGTAAATAATTTTATCGAAACCATATACAATTTTATAATAAGATGAATAAATATCAACATGAGAAAGTTATCTCAAAAAGAATTAGTAGATGAAGGTATAGGCACATTTATGAAGAAGGTTGGTAAAGGTGCGGGTATTGTAGCTGGTAGAGCTCTTAAAGGGTTAGCGAAAGCTGCATCCCCTACAGCGGCTGGGTTAGTTAGTAAAGCTGGTAGCGCTATTTCTGATACGGTAAAAGCGGTAAAGGCTGCGACTACTACACCGGATGAAAAAATAAAAGAACTCTTTACAGATAGAGGCTATAGCGTTGTTAGTATTAATCCAGGTGTGTCGGATGATACAAAAGTAGTAAAGGTGAGTGAGATAGTATATGATGATAAAGGTACTGGTACAGAGGTTCCGGTTCCTTCACCGTTTGTTGTTAAAGTTGATAAAAGTGGAGTTAAGCTTATAAGAGGACCGAGACAGAGAAATCCAAGCAGTGCAGAGCAAATGAAAAAAGATAAAGCAACTGCACCAGCATCAGCTCAACCAGCTCAACCAGCTCAACCAGCCCAGCCTGCTGCACAAGCTGCAACTCCACCCGCAGCTGCAGCGACTGGTGCTCGTGGGCAACAAAGCCCACGTGGTACAAAATCAGAATCACCAGGAGCTGCTAAAAAGAGAATAGCACGAGCACTTAAATCTAACAGACCTCCAAGCAAAAGTGATATAGAAATGCTTAAAAAGGCAGGAGTTAAAGGGGATCAAACAATAGGTGGTGTTAAATTTAGCGCTTTAAAAAGACGTACAAAATTAGCTGAAAGCAAGAAAAGTCAAAAAAGTTTGCTGAAACACTTGCATTACGGTTCTCAGATGAATAAGTGAGTAGTAGAGCGCTAAACGAAACCTATATTTCTAAATCTAATGCTCTATATTTAATATTATTTCAGTTGACTTTTTGTATATGCCTGTTATAATAATATTATATGAGATTCACCAGTAATAAAAAAATTAATTTAGGATCTGCAGCTTTCAGGCAATGGAGATCAACTCACAGTCACTGTCAGTACTTACATGGTTACAATTTAACGGCAGATATTACTTTTGAATGTAAAGAATTAGATGAACGTAACTGGGTGATGGATTTTGGTGGTTTAAAAGAACTTAAGAAAACCTTAGAACATACATTTGATCACAAGCTTGTTGTTGCAGGTGATGATCCTCAACTTGACTTGTTTAAACAACTTGATGCTGTTGGCGCTGCAGAAGTGGTTGTTTTAGATGGTGGTGTTGGATGTGAGCGATTTGCTGAGTTTGTGTTAAAGACTGCTGATACTTTTGTTGATGAACTTTCAAACGGAAGAGTAAGAGTACAAAGTGTACAGATTAACGAGCATGGTAGTAATTTTGCTACATGCTACAGAAATGATAAACAAAAAATTACAACTCAAGAGTTGGTAACAGGTGCTACCAATTCCATAAACGTTAAATTTGAAGAAACGTCGGAAGAAGGTGATACAACAACCACAACCACAACTACAGGTAATATAGCTAATCCAGCCAATGTAGGTCCGGCTCCAAAATCAAATAATATGAGTAATCCTTTTGCCGGTACATCTTGGGGTTAACTATCTAGGATATCACATATAAATCGTAGTATCTTACTACGTACAATCTCTTTAATACCGAATTTATATGCATAAATTCCATTATCTATACATTTCTCTGTATCGAACTTTTTAAAGGTATCTTGAAACCCTGTTTTACGTACGTCAGATTGTCTGCAATCTCCAGCTACGATATATCTTGAATTACGACCAAACCTTGTTAGGATAGTGGTAAGTTCACTTTGAGATAAGTTCTGTGATTCATCTACAATTATAACGCTATTGTTAAATGTTAGACCTCTAACGAAGTTAACCGGTATTGCATCTATCAAGCCTTTTTGCTTAAGCATAGAGCACGCGCCCTCACCAGCAATCTCCCTTACTTTCTCTAATAATGGCATTGCATAAGGTGAGAATTTATCATCAACCTCACCTGGTAACGATCCTAGACTTCTTTCTGCTGACTCTACTACAGATCTAATATAGATAATTTTTTCTATCTCACCCTCTTTGAGTAGTTCTAATGCAGCATATACAGCTATATATGTTTTGGCGGTGCCAGCTGGACCATCAACAAAGGATATCTTTGTATTAGTATTAATAATACTTTCATAAAATTCCTTATGTTTAGGGTTAAAATAAAAAGGTCTCTTTATTTTAAAATTAAGTAACCAATTGGTACTAAATTCCTCTTCTAATATCTCGACAGGTTTTCGAGCAGTTTTTCGACTCATTCTAAAATATTTATATTGTAATCCGGAAATGCTATACTATAATAGGTATATGGACTTAGATAAAGAGACTTTGATCTTATCAGACGATAAGATTTTCTATACTATAGAAGGGGAAGGTGAATATGTTGGGCAGCGTTCGTTGTTTATGAGAATGGCGATGTGTAATTTAACTTGTATTGGATTTGCAAGTGAAGACTCACCACATGGATGTGATTCATTTATTTCTTGGTCTGTAAAGAATAAAATGACGTTTAGAGAGATCTTTCTGATGATGGAAGATAATAACTGGATTGAGAAGCTTGAGAAAGGTACAATCTGGAAACTAACTGGTGGTGAACCTCTTATTCAGCAGAAGCAACTACTTAAGCTAGTAGATGAGTTTATTTATCGATATGGATTCGAACCTAAGATTGACTTTGAGACTAATGCTACCCTTATGCCTAATCCAAGATGGCATGATGAGTTTGGTGCTACTTTTACTACTTCACCTAAACTTACTACAAATGGTGATCCGGAAAAAAAGACTTATAAGCCAGAGGTACTTAAGTATCATAAAGAGATTGGTTCAGGGTTCAAGTTTGTTATTAATAATCCAGCTGAGGATATAAAGGAAATATGGCGTAAATATGTCGAGGATGAGCATGGTATTAATGTTACAAGAGACCGTATTTGGTTTATGCCGGTAGCTGGTTCACGAAAAGAGCATATTGAGAATGCTGCAGCAGTTGTAGAGTACGCTAAATCGATGCATGTTAACTTCTCATCTAGACTTCATCTTCTCGTATGGGATATGGCTCTTAAGGTTTAATAAATAAATAGTTGATAAATTCTACATTAATTTTATAATATATTTGTATGTCAGATAACAATAATAGCTACGAGTGGCTTGGTGATGATGAGCTTTCCGGCGAGAAAGATCAAATTGCTAGGGAAATTATGGGCAGTGAATCTGCAAGTGGGTATGTTCCACCTTTACGCGTATATGATAATACTGTACAGGCGGATAAGAAGTATATTTCTTCACTACCCGATTTGCAAAACGGTCCTTCGAGTCTAATTCAAGGATCAGCTGTACCTATTCAACAGGTAGGTATCCATAACTTTAGATTACCGCTTACTTACAAAAAGCGTAGTGGTGATACAATTACATTAGAAACCTCAGTAACCGGTAGTGTTAGCTTAGAGGCTCATAAAAAAGGTATTAACATGTCACGCGTGATGCGGTCTTTTTATGATCATAAGGATGAAGTATTTTCTATTAGTAAGATCAAAGAAGTATTAGAGTCATATAAGAATAACTTAGAGTGTTTTGACTCACGTATTATGCTTAAGATATCTTACCCTATTAAACAGACAAGTTTACGAAGTGGTTTAGAAGGTTATCAATATTACGATGTTGTATTTGAAGGGGATTTAACTAAAGACGGTGAATTTAAAAAGTATATTCACTTCGACTTTGTTTATTCATCTGCGTGTCCTTGTTCTTTTGAGCTTAGTGAACATGCTGAAAAATATCGTAATCGTGCAACCGTACCTCACTCACAACGTTCTGTAGCTCGTGTTAGTGTAAAGTTTGATGATATGATTTGGGTAGAAGATATTCAAGAGTTATGTCTAGCTGCACTACGAACTGAGACGCAAGTTATGGTTAAGCGTGAAGACGAGCAAGCTTTTGCCGAGATGAACGGAGCATATCTTAAATTCGTAGAAGATGCAGTTCGACTCCTGTATCAGAATCTTTCAAATGATAAGCGTATTACTGACTTTAAAGTAGTTGCATCCCATAATGAATCGCTTCATAGTCATAATGCTGTTTCCGTAATCGTAAAGGGTGTACCTGGAGGATTCACAGCAGGAGTTGCTCGTGATGTATTTGAATCTACTGGCTTGAGATAACATACTTGTTATTAACATACCGAGCCTCTCTTTTGCTTAGGTGAGAGAGAGGCTTATGTTAAATAAAGAATATAAAGAAGGTAACAATAATTATGTCTTGCCAATTTTTTAAAACTAGTAAATAAATTTATGAGAATAGCTTTTAGTGGTACTGCTAATTCAGGTAAAACAACTCTATTAAAGAGTTTTCTCTATACGTGGAGTAATTTTTCAACACCAGAAAAAACCTATAGAGACATGCTTGTTGAAAAGGAACTTGATCATTCATCTGCTACAACAATCGAAACACAAAGCGAGGTTATGAACTTTATGGTTGATCAACTAATCGCGAATAGTAAGGATGACTGTGTTGTGTATGATAGGTGCCCGTTAGACTCTGTAGCTTATACGTTATGGAGTAATGATAAAAATAAAGAAGGCTTCACGAAGGAGTTTGTAACAGAACAAATTACATTATGTAAAGAATCATTGAGAAACTTAGATGTAATTTTTTTATGTAAGTTTGATGAAAAGGAAGGTGTAAAGGAAGACGGATCCAGAGAGGCAGATCTACAATATATTAAAGAGGTAGATAATATTTTTGAATCTCTTTATCAACAGTATATGCAAAATCCACAAGCTGATGTGTTTTATCCTAAAGACGACTCACCGGCAGTTATATTATTACCTAACGGCGCGCAAGAACGTATTGATTTACTCGCTGAGTATATTACACCAGAAGGGGGAATGTACGGTGATGAACACTCCATTTTAAATCCTGATAATCTTAATGAATTAGAAACTCTTGTTAAACAGCAACAATCAGCTCTAGATAAAGAAACGAAGGAAAAGGAACTGTTTGCAAAATTTGGAATAAAAGATGATGATAGGGGTAGCAATTATAACCTGCAACCGTGAAGACATGTATCGAGTTTGTATTGACTCGATACATGATGATTGGTATGACGAACTCGTAACAGTTAATGACGGGGAGAGAGTGGAGTGTACTAAAGGAGAGTATATTGAAACAGGGGGTGGTGTAGGTGTTGGCCGTGCAAAAAATATAGCTTTGCAGTACTTACTTAAAAAGAGCTGTGACTATATTATTCTTGTAGAAGAAGATATGAGATTCAAAGCTAATATATTTAAAGCTTATATAGACGCTTATAAAAAAACTGGTATACATCACTTCATGTTCGGTTATCATGGTCCTGCTAATAAAGCTGGTATTAGTGGTGGTAAGCCTGTACCTCGAAAAGTTATAGATTACGGGGATGTTAAGATCGCCTTGAATGAGCATTGTGTTGGCGCTGTAACGTTTTATACGAGAGAGTCATTAGAACATGTAGGAATGTATGACGAGAAGTATACTAATGCTTTTGAACATGTTGACCATTCATATATGCTAGCTAAAAAAGGTTATAGTACCCCCTATTGGTGGTGGTCTGATCTTGCTAATAGTTTAGATTATGTTGAAGAACAAAAGTGCTCAGAAGAGTCTTCTGCTATTAGACCACGTAATGATTGGCAGTCAAATATTCAACAAGCGGCTAGACACTTTTTAAGTAAACATAATACATCACCTGTTGCGGTTCCGAATATACCTATTAGTGAAGTAGTAAACCATCTTAAAAAATTTAAAAAATGAATAAAATAAGCTTATTAGTACCTAGTCGCGAACGTTTAAATTTAAAACTTACTCTTATTAGTTCAATTATTACTACTGTTAAGGATATTAATAACGTTGAACTAATATTTGGTATAGATGAGGATGATCCCACCAGAGATACTGCCTATAAAATAGCAGAAGCAATTCCGTTTGTTAAAATTATCGATATTAAAAATGAAGGTAAATTTATTGGTATTAATAAAATTTGGAATGAACTATATCCACACGCTCAGGGAGATGTTTTAGGTTATGTAGGTGATGATATGATTTTTAAAACCAAGGATTGGGATGTAAAGGTATTAGATGAATTTAATGGGGAAAATCTACCAGAAGATAAAATTAAACTATTACATTGTTATGACGGATTTAGAAAACAAGATGAAATTTGTGTAAACGCATTTATACATAAAAAATATACAGAAGTTATTGGTTATTTATGTAGAGAGGAATTCTTAATTAATTGGTCTGATCAATGGCTGTATCAAACCTTTAAAGCTGTGGATAGGGTTAAGTGGCGTGAAGATATTTATATTCACCATAATCATTGGGTATTCGGTAATAGACAGAAAGACGAAGTTGCAGATAGAATGTTATCTGATAATAAGGATACTATTAGTGATCAACTCTGGTTTGATTTAGCTCAGGAAAGAATTGATGATGTTAAAAAAATTGCAGATTATATTAATGTTGAACCAAATTGGGACGTAGTTGATACAGAGATTGGAGTAAAGGTATGAAAGTAAATAACAAAAATCTAATACACAAAAATGATTTTTTTCAGAACGTTATTAACAAACTACATACACTAATTAACGACGATAACGTTATATTTACTTTAGAGAATTTATCCGCAGAGCATACAGATCGTGGAAAAATAGAAGTAGATAAATCAAAGTTTAATGTACTTTTAGGTATGTGGGATGAATATGATACAAAGTATCATAGAGAGTTAATAGATAAATATGACATAATATTCAATCAATATATTACTAAAGAAGAAGAAGAACTTTATGATAATCTATTTTCCCTACCATTAGGCTATAACGGTAACATAATTATAGAAAAAGAGCACGTTCAAGATATCAAAAAAGTAACTGATAGATCGATAGATGTATTTTTTGCAGGTCATATGTCATCACAAAATAGGTATGATAGTATGATTAAAAATATCGACTTCTTAACTAAGAGTGATAGTCGTAAGAAATATAATTTTGATTTTAATATAACGAGAGGTTTTATGCAGGGGTTTAAAGGTCCGCAATATTATGATAAACTCTACAATAGTAAAATAGCCTTCTGCCCTCCAGGTAATATAAGTGCAGAGACTTATAGATGGTATGAATCGATGATGTGTGGTTGCGTTATTGTTTGTCCGAAAATGCCAGAAACAGAAATATATAATGACTTACCAGTCATGCAAGTTACTAACTTTGAAACAGACGCAGCAAAAGTAGTCTTAGAGCTACTTAATGATAAAACGCGTTTACAAGAATTACAGCAAGAAAATATAGAATACTGGAGCAGTCATTATGACCAGGAACTGGTTGCTGCGTATATAGCCTCTAAAATTAAAAGAAAATGATAGTACAAATTACAAGAACCAAAAATGAAGCATTCTTAATTAAAGAGATGCTACCTTTATGGGCAAAATATGCAGATGGCTTTGTTTTCTACGATGACGGCTCGACAGATGATACTGTCGAGTTTTTAAGAGCTAATAAAAATAAGTATAATATATTAGAAATCATCGAAGGTAATAAAAAGGAAAATTATATTAAGGAGCTTAAGATGGAGACTGACGAAAGGCAGCCACTATATAACGCTGCTTACAAATATAGTAATAAAATTATATGTTGCGATTCAGATGAATATTTAGATGGTAGCTTTACTAAGCAAGATTTAGAAAACTTACTAGAGAATAATCCTGATACAGTTTTTAATCTTCAATGGGTACAGTATACCAGTCAAAACAATGTAAGAGTTGACGGACCGTGGGGAAATAATTTTAAAGTCAGAGCTGGTTCATATACATCACAAGGCGACTTCGGCACAGCTCAAATGCATTCTTTACATCTACCACCTGCATCTAAATCCAAAGCAATTAACCCGTCACAATTATTCATAGCACATTTACAATGGCTGAGTAAGAGATGGGTAGGTGTTAAGCAATATTTTTGGAAAATTAACGACTATGTTAATAGAGAGGTTCATGGTGCTGAAGTTATCGAAGCTAGCGCGTATGATGTATCGGTAAATAATTTTAAATGGCAATACTCTCAATATCCTATTGAGTTAAAAGTAGATGAAAACATTTACGATAAACAGGATATGAAAGCAAATTATAAATTAGATTATATTAAGAAATATACTAAAGAGCTTAATATACCCAATTTAGGTGATTGGGGAATAGGTATTTATGAATATTGCTTAAAAGAGTAGTTGCATCAACATTAAAGGATATTATAATATTATAATGACTCTTAATTTGGATAATGTTACAATTATTTGTATAGATGGGGTTGATCCTAATGTGGGGGTAAAGGCTCTTAAATATAGTATGCAAAAAATTAATTTTGCGCAAAATATTATTCTTTCCCACATAAGGCCAGATATTATTCCTGACGGGGTAGATTATGTAGAGATACCCGAACTGACACATCACACATACAGCTCTTTTTGTTTACATGAGTTATATAAATACTTTACTACTGATTTTGTATTAATAATTCATGATGATGGATTCGTGATAAATCCGCAGTTATGGACTGATGAATTTTTAAATTATGATTATATAGGAGCTCCATGGAGAGGTGAAGGAGATAATAGAGTCGGAAATGGCGGCTTTTGTTTACGTAGTAAAAAATTAGTAAATCTTTGTCGTGCAATACAGTGGGGTGGAGGTCATGAGGATGGTGAAATTTGTATAACACAAAGACAACACTTTTTAAATAACGGTTGTAAGTTTGCTCCACCTGAGTTAGCTGCTCGATTTTCCTTAGAATCGAAGTTACACGATGTTGAGTATAATCTAGAAAATAGCTTCGGATTTCATGGTAAAGGGGTTGTTGATTCTGTTCACTATGGTGAAGGTCAGCAATTTAAAGATAAATTAAAACTGAGAGATGCTGTAATATTATGAAAGTTGTAGATACGTTTACATTCTTTAATGAATTAGAACTGTTAGAAGTTAGGTTAAATATCTTAAATGATCACGTTGATAAATTCGTGTTAGTTGAATCAACACGAAGTCATCAAAACAAACCTAAGCCGTTATTCTATCAAGAAAATAAACATCTATTTAAAAAATTTAATTCTAAAATAGAGCATATTATAGTAGATGATTTTCCTAATCACACTTACCACTCTTTTGAGCACCATCAAAGAGACTGTATAGAGCGCGGGTTAGGATATTGTGAGGATGATGATATAATTTTTATATCTGATCTTGATGAGATATGGGACCCTGCAAGGATAGATCTGAATATAGATAACGAAAAAATTTATAAATGGGGATCTATACTAACATACTTTTATGTTAATTTAATGGCACAACCTAACATATGGTGGCAACCTTTATTTTTAAAGTATAGTCTTTTAAAGAGTCTTAGAAGTCAAAATTTTGAAATAACCCGTGATATTCTTAGAAGTGACAAGAAAGGTCCACAAATAACTTATGAACATTTATCAGATTTAAGAGGGTGGCATTTCTCTTATATAGGGGATGCAGAGTATAAACTACAAAACTTTCTACATAGTGAACATAGAGATAAAAAGAAAGAGTACTTACAACAATGTGTTAAGGATAGAGTTAACCCTTTTCACCCGCTCGTAAAGATGCATAAATTAAAAGATAGTGGATTAAATAATTACTTACCTGAGTATATATCTAATAATATTAGTAAATACGAACATTTAATTTTAAAAGGTGATGATTGATGTAGAATTAATAGGGGGGTTGGGTAATAATATGTTCCAATATGCCCTAGGTCGAATAATTGCAGATAAAAAGGGGTATAATTTAAATACTACAAATATAAATCAATTAGACCAGTTTTTTAAAAACGTTAAAAATATAACAGATAGGGAAAGCTTAAATGAACCGTTACTACAAATAGGCTACGATACTGCAGTAGGTCCACAAACTTACATAGAGCGGGAAGTTGGAGATTTTGAAGGTAATATAAAAGTTAAAGGTTTTTTTCAAAGAGATGAATTCTATAACGCTCATAGAGATAAACTATTAAAATGGTTTAAGACTGATATTAAACTTGAAAAGGTACCAGAGGAAAAAGATTTGGTGTTACATGTAAGACTTGGTGATTACATGGGACTAGGTTGGCAATTAGATACTAGTATCTTTATTGATATATTAAAAAAAGAAAAATATAATAAGTATTTTATTGTAACAGACGACCCTAAAAATCCAATAATTGATAATATCCTACAAACAGTTGATGGTGGTGAGGTAGTGAGTACGGATAAAATATCTGATTTTGAATTTTTATGTAAAAGTAACCTTCTGGTACTTTCTCATTCATCATTTAGTTGGTGGGCGGCTTTTTTAGGTAATGCAAAAAAGGTAATAGTACCTTATGCCGGTAATAAAGGCCTTTGGAAGTTAAATCCTTCACAAAATGACATTGATTTAATCAAAGACACATCTAAATATTTTCGTTATGTTTATGACTCTCGACCTGCTTAATCAAAAATTTGATCTTAATATAAAAGGAATTATTCATTGTGGCGCACACCACGCCGAAGAAAGCGACGCTTATGAGCGACACGGTATTAGCAAAGTCGTGTGGGTTGAAGGTAACTCAGAGTTAGTTCCGATAGTGGAAAGTAAAGTAGGTAATTTACCTGAAAATAAAGTTTTTAATTACCTAGTCTATGATGAAGATGGTAAAGAGCTTGAATTTAAAATAACAAATAACACACAATCTTCTTCTGTATTAGAATTTGGTACACACAAACGTTATTACCCTGATGTAAATTTTATAAAATCAGAAGTTAAAAAGGCATATACACTAAAATATATTATTGAAAAGGAAAATCTTAAAATGGAAGATTACAATATGCTCAATTTAGATCTTCAAGGTATTGAGCTTAGAGCATTAAAGAGTATGGGTGATTATATTGATAATATTGATTATGTGTATACTGAAATTAACGATGATATGGTCTATGAAGGTAACGATCTCTTAGTAGATTTAGAAGAGTATCTATCTTCGAAAGGTTTACATAGAGCTGGTATACATTTATTAAGTGAGAAGTGGGGTGATGCTTTTTATGTTAGACGGTAGGTATAATGAATAGTGATAAAAATAAATTATCTGTATTTGGATCGAAGGGGTTTATAGGTAGTAAATTTACTGACTTATATCCTGATGATGTAATTGAAATAGGTAGAGAAGACAGTAAAGCTAAATCGAGTAATATTTTATATTTTATTAGTACTGTAGATAATTACAATATACATAACGATCTTCATATTGATATAGAAACTAACTTAACAAAGTTAATGAAAGTTATCGAGGCTAATAAAAAGGAAGATCTCGTTTTTAATTTTATTAGCTCTTGGTTTGTTTATGGTCAAAATCCAGATATACCGTTTTCCGAAGATACTACGGAGTGTAATCCTACTGGATTTTACTCTATTACAAAAAGATGCGCCGAAGAAATGTTAATATGCTTTTGCAATACATTTAACATACGTTATAGAATTTTTAGATTAGCGAACGTACTCGGACCTGGGGATGGTAAGATTTCTAGAAAGAAAAATGCGTTACAATTTCTTATGAATGAAATGGTAAACGATCGCGACCTGCATTTATACTACGGTGGTGAAGTTTTGAGAGATTATATTCACGTTGATGATGTATGTGATGCTTTAAAGCTTTGTACAGATACTGCACCCACCAATCAAATTATTAATATTGGATCAGGCCGACCATATAAGTTTTTAGATATTATCGAGAAGGGTATGGAGGTATCTAAATCTAAATCGAGGATTATTAATATTGAGCCAACTAAATTTCATAATATAGTTCAAACGAAACATTCATATTTAGATATTAAAAAGTTGAAATCTTACGGGTTTAAGCCAAAATATACAATAGACGATATAGTTACAAAATTAATTAATCACTATAAAAATATTAAAAAATGAAAGCTACAAAAAAAATATGGTACGCTCCTAATAAGTTTGAATCTTACGGTGAGGAAGAAATTAAATCAGTTGAGGAATGCTTGCGTGATGGTTGGATTGCTGGTTTCGGTAAACGGAGCAAGCAATTTGAAGAAGAAGTGTCAGAATTTTTTGGAAAACAATATGGAGTGTTTGTAAATTCAGGTTCATCAGCTTGTTTACTGGCGTTAGCTTCTATTGACCTACCTAAAGGTAGTGAAGTTATTACACCTGCCTGTACATTTTCGACTACATTGGCCCCTATTATTCAACTCGGATTTACACCAGTGTTTGTAGATGTTAATCTTACCTCCTATGTGGTTGATGTGCAAGATGTAGTTAATGCTGTAACAGATAAAACCAAAGCATTAATGATTCCTAACTTGATAGGTAACAAGCCTGATTGGAAATCTATAAAAGAAGAGTTAGTTAAGATAGGAAGAGATGATATTATTTTAATTGAGGATTCTGCTGATACAGTCACTCATACATCAGAGACAGATATCTCTACAACAAGTTTTTACGCAAGTCATGTTATTACAGCTGGAGGTACTGGTGGTATGGTAATGTTTAATGATAAAAAATATGAACAAAGATGTCTACAGTATAGAGATTGGGGTAGAATAGGCGATAATAGTGAGGCTATGTCAGATCGCTTCGCACATAAAGTAGATGGTATTGCATATGATTATAAATTTTTATATGGTGTACTTGGATACAATATGAAATGTTCAGAGATGAACGCAGCTTTCGGTCTAGTACAAGTTAAAAAATTAGATACGTTTTTACGTAAGAGGCGTGAGAATATTAAGCGTTATTTAGATAATTTGAAGGACGTTTCAGAGCTTATTCTACCTGACGATACTATCGAACCCAACTGGTTAGCGATCCCTCTACAGACAAAGAAAAGATATGAGCTTCTTAATTTTCTAGAAGAAAATAATATACAAACACGCGTTACTTTTGCTGGAAATGTTACACGTCATCCTGTTTATAGAGAATATTTCCAAGAATTTGCTAATTCAGATACTATTATGGAGAATGGATTTCTTCTAGGAGCGCATCATGGAATGTCTGTTGAGGATGTCGATTACGTGTGCGATAAAATTAAAGAATTTTTTAATAATGAATAAAGTTGTATATATTACAGGCTGTTTAGGTTTTATAGGCTCATACATTACACGGTCTTGTCTCAATAAAGGTTGGCATGTACGCGGTGTAGATAAAATTACATATGCCTCAAATACTAATTTACTTGACGAGTTTGAAGGTTATGATAATTTTGTATTTACCCATACAGACATTAATGACTTAAAATTTCTTTATGACTGCGATTACATTATTAATGTAGCTGCGGAAACGCATGTAGGCAATAGTATTGCTAATAGTGATGATTTTGTACACTCAAATATAAACGGTGTACATAATCTGCTAGAGCTTTTAAAAAATCATAGAGGTGAACATAGTCATAAGCCCGTATTCTTACATTTTAGCACAGATGAGGTGTATGGTGATATTGATTCAGGATCCCATACCGAGACTGACTTACTCCATCCTAGTAATCCGTACTCTGCAACTAAAGCTGCTGCAGATCAATTAGTACTAGCATGGGCTAGAACTTACGATTTACCTTATAACATTATCAGACCTACAAATAACTATGGAATAGGTCAATATGTCGAAAAGCTTATTCCTAAGTCTTGCAAGTTCTTAGGATTGGGTAAAAAAATACCTATACATAATGATGGTACTCCTATTAGAAATTGGTTACATGCTCAAGATACAGCCAATGCTGTAATCACTATTATCGAGTCTGGTAAACAAAATGAAATTTACAATATCGCAGGAGATTTCGAACAGCAGAATATAACCACAATACAGAAAATTATTAAGGAGTATCACGGAGATTCAGATGTATCATCATACATAGATAATACTTATAGTAGAAAAGGTCAAGATGTGAGATATGCTCTTGATGATTCTAAACTCAGAGAGTTAGGGTGGTTACCAGAGAAAAAATTTGATCAAGAACTTCCTAATATTATTAGTTATTATAAGGGTAAGTTTATATGGTGAAGGATCAGTACAGATTAAAAGAAAGAATTTTAAATATTGCTTATAAAAATAAACTTAGTCATTTAAGTAGCTATTTTACAAGCGTATCTATTATAGACAACATATATAGCTGTATGGCTGAAGATGATATTTTTATTTTATCTTCTGGACATGCTGCACTCGCCCTTTATGCTTGTCTTGAGAAACATAAAGGTGTTGATGCAGAACAATTGTTTTTAAAACATGGAGGTCATCCTCATAGAGATGAAGAAAACTTTTTACACTGTTCAACAGGCAGTCTAGGGTTAGGTATTACCATAGCAATAGGTCGCGCAATCGCTAATCCAAAGAGAAAGGTTTATGTATTAATAAGTGATGGTGAGTGTGCAGAAGGTAGTGTTTGGGAATCGCTTAAGACAATAGTAGAGCAAAATATTAACAATATCGAGGTACACGTTAATGTAAATGGATACGCTGCATACGATACTATTGATACTGTATATCTTTCAAATAGACTTCGAGCATTCTTACCTAATATTAAAATACATAAAACTAATTCAGAAGAGTTTTCATTTTTACATGATTTAAATGCTCACTATCATATAATGAGCGAAGACGATTATTATAAAGCTTTATCGGAATTATGAGAAAGGATCTAGCAAAACTATTATTAGAGGAAATGCGTGTTAATGAAGATGTATATCTTATTACTGGTGATTTAGGCTATGGCCTTTGGGATGGTATACGTGATACCTTCCCTGATAGATTTTTTAATGTAGGATCGTCAGAAATGGTTATGATGGGTACTGCTATAGGATTAGCCATGGAAGGTAAAATACCTTTTGTTTACTCTATTACACCTTTCGCCTTATATAGACCTTATGAGATGATTCGTAATTATATTAATCACGAAAAAATACCGGTTAATATATTGGGCGGAGGTCGCGACCGTGATTACGGTTACTTAGGGTTCTCACACTGGGCTGAGGACGATAAAGAGTTAATGAAACCGTTTAAAAATATTAGCACTTACCATCCTACAAATATAGAGGATCTTACAAGTACCTTTAAAGTAATTATAGGAAATCAGTCTCCATCATACTTAAATTTAAAAAAATGAATATACTAATTACAGGAGGTAATGGGTATATTGCAACTTCGTTAAATAGAGCTTTTAGTGATTATAAAATAACTACTATTACAAGAAAAGATTTTGACTTAACTAATAAAGAATTAACAGACAGATGGTTTAAAGATAAACATTTTGATGTAGTAGTTCATACAGCAACAGTAGGAGGTAGTAGATTAAAACAAGACACAAGTGAGGTTGTTTATAGTAACTTAAAGATGGTATATAACTTACTCTATAATAAACAACATTTTAATAAATTTATACATTTTGGATCAGGTGCAGAGCTTGAACAGCCGAATACACCATACGGGCTAAGTAAGAGAGTTATAAACGATGTAATAAAGCAATATCCCAACTTTTATAACTTAAGAATTTATGGGGTATTTGATAGTAATGAGCTCAGCACTAGATTTATTAGAAATAGCATAACCAATTATATCAATCATAAGCCTATTGTAATTTATAAAGATAAATATATGGATTTTATCTATATGAAGGATTTAGCTAATATAGTTAAAAGTTATATCTCAGGTACACTAGATTATAGCGTATATAACTGTGTATATAAAAATAAATATAAACTTTCAGATATAGCCGGCTTAATTAATAATTTGAGCGATTACGAAGTTGATATTATAATAGAAAATGCAGGATTAGATACAGCCTATATCAGTGACTCTATAAAAAGTGAGAGTACTATTGCAGGTATAGAAAAAGGTATTGAGGATACATATTACAGCTTGAAAAATAAAATTTAACATCTATAATAGCAGTATGATTATTGATCAGCAAGTATATAATGGCGATCTTATTCACGATCGTTTCGCGTATAAGTTTTTTAGGAAAGAAGTATCCCCATACGGTAATATTGTAGCTTTTAGAGCTCCTATGTATGTGAGTGATAATTTAATTGACCTAGAAGATACACTAGCCAATGACTATATCTTTTCAGAGGATGCAATTAACTTCTGCTGGGAGATACCTAATTTATGTCCTTTAGGTGCAGTTGCTTTTCAACGTCTCTTTAATACCACCATCGCAGGTATGTTAGGTCAGCTCATACAAAAGCCTATTAACATGGATGGTGACGATATTATGGTAGCTGATGAGTTTATCGGTAGTGATAGTAAGAAGCGTTCTGAAGGTAAAGTCAGTGTATCAATTACCTATAGTAAAGAAGATATTGCTCTTGGTCATACTGGTATTAATGTACAAGCTGGTAAGAAAGCTCCAGGATTTGCTTATTCGAGTAATCTTAATGATGCACAAATAGAGGCATTTATGGATGCTGTAATTAAAGCGTTTGAATTAGAAGTTAAAGATCAGTGGATTGCTACAACTAAAATAATTAGTTAATGAATTTTTTTCAGCTACAAAATAAGTTATTTTACTCTAAAAAGACTAATGCTGAGTTTTTAGATTCAGAAGGTGAGCAATCCTTTGCGCCGTTTATGTTTAATAGGTGGTTATCGTTCTATAGTAAAGGCATGGCTTCTATTACTAATGAGACGTTAAATAGATTTGGTAGTATTTTTCAAGATAAGCAGCAGCAATATAGACTGTACTATTATTTTATTCCAAGATTAAAGTTTAAGCGTATAGCATATAATAAAAAAATTAAAAAGGAGGATATTGAGGAAGAGAATCTAGATCTTATTGCGCGTAATAAAAATATCTCTGTTAGAGAGTTAAAGTTGTATATTGATTTACAAGAAAACTTAAGTAAATAAATTATATGGCAACGGCATCTATTGATAATCTAGCTCCTACAAGAAGTCTAATTGACTTAACACAAGGAGGAAGGGGTGATTTTGGGTTAGACGACTATCAGCTTAGTTTTGTTTTCGATGATATTCTTCTCGTTGAGTATGCTGATGAGTCAGCTAACGGGGACGAGGTTTTACGGAATGGTATAGTCGTACCGACGAACGCAATGACTAAAGCGTGGCGTAAGGGTATAGTGATTCTTGCGGGACCTGATGCAAAGTATGCAAAAGAGGGAGATATAGTTATATTTCCAAATAATCTTGGAGTTACTATTTCCAATGTAGAGATTACAGGTAAAGGTAAGATTGCTAAGGGTGTTTTTCTAAACGAAGAGAGGATGTTTGGTATATGTAAACCAAAAAATGATAATACAGAGGTCAGCACTTGATTCTATTCTTTTAACGAATGTGGTAGACTTAAGATTCGCGCGCAGAATACCTAAGGCAGGTTTCCCTGCTACTCGCCGTATACTCTGTACAAAATCATATAACTTATTAAATTCTACAAATGGTAGAATTACCCTAAACTATAAGCCTCCAAGAGGTCCGCATAAAGTAAATGAAGCAGCTGATAACTTACTTGTTGTGTGGGATATTTTAATGCAAGGCTATAGAAATATAAACATGAATCAAGCTAATCTAATAACTCAATACCCGGCGGATGATTCATTTTGGACGTATTTTAATGAAAGTGTATATCCTATGTCAGGGGAGCAAAAACTAGCTTTTATGAACTCATGAATATAAATTTAGAAAGAGTAAATCAAAGCTTAAAGCCTTTTTTACTACAAAATATAATAATTAAAACCGATAAGAAGGTTATTAAAAAGGGTAAACTCAAGCTTTTTAAAATTAAACAGTATAATATATCTCTTTCTCTAGAAATCGACGGTAAGATTAAAATTTACGAAATACCCTACCCGTTTAAGATTGAAGGTTCGTTAGATAAACTTATATTTAACTACCGTATAAGTTCCTTTATACCGGAACAATTTTCTCTATTTATAAAATTATTAGATTGCAGCTCTAAATCAAAATTTTACGATAACTTGCTTTACATATTGCCTAATAAAGGAACAATAGTATAATTAGGTGTGCTAACCGGACTAATTAATAGCTTTCCATCTGGATATGATCCTAATCCAACACAAGTAAAGCTTCTAAAGAATATTGAACAAGCGTTCACTGATGGCTATAAGTTCGTCATTTGTAATGCTCCTACAGGATCAGGTAAGTCTATGGTATCAAAAACTATGGGCAATGTCGCCGAGCAATGCACAAAAGAGTATCGCGATATAGTAACGAGCTACCTAGCATATAAGAGAACGCAGGGAGGTAATTATGCATATGAGGATGAGTGTAATGAGGAGAATTCGTTTGGTTGTACAGCACTAACAATTACAAAGGCTCTACAAGATCAATATAAAGAGTTATTTAACGATGTTGAGGTGCTAAAGGGGAAGTCAAACTACAGCTGTGTTGTAGACGAAGATTACTCGGTAGAGGTGGCACCGTGTTTACATTTACCGAAACTTCGGGAAGAGTGCTGGAGTAAGAAGTGCTGTTCGTATTATGAACAACGTAACAAAGCTCTAACTTCACGATTTAATACTCTTAACTATAATATGTTCTTTGCACTACCTGAACATCTTAAAAAGCGTGAATATTTAATTTGTGATGAAGCATCGGAATTAGAAGACCAATTAGTTAAGGAGTTTAGTTGTACTATTAACTTTGAGTTTCTCTACAAGAACGAAGTTGAGGTTAAACCGTTTTTAACTAAGAGCACTAACGTTGAAAAATGGATTAATCATTTAGTACTGTCACTAAAAGAACGTATCGATTGGTTAAAAGATGCAATCGGCAGTACTAGTAAGGTTAAAACTAAATACCTTATTCAAAAGAAGAACGAGTTAGTCGCTCTTGGTAATCTACATAGTAAGTTATCACTTATACTGGAAACTTGGTATGATAGTGAGTATATTTTTGAGAGGGATAGTAAGGCTATTACCTTTATGCCTCTTAAGGTAGACAAGCTATCGAATTATTTGTTTAAGTATGCTGATAAGGTAATTCTTATGTCGGCAACTATTATTGATCCTAAGAATTTTTGTAAGTCATTAGGCATTGATAACTATAAGTATATTGAGGCTGAATCGACGTTTGACGCTAAGAATGCGCCTATTTATTGCAATACAAAGGTTAAGTTAAATTACTATAATATGCAAAAGAACTTACCTAAGGTATGTAAACAGATAGCTCAAATTTGCGAGTTTCATAAAAACGAAAAGGGTATTATTCATTCACAAAATAAGAGTATTACTAACTTCTTATCAGAAAATCTGACTGATCGTAGATTTTTAATACGTGAGCCGGGTGTACGTAATGAAGTTATTTTAGAACAGCATATGGAAACCGATGATCCTACCGTTCTTATATCACCATCTATGTCTTATGGGGTCGACCTCAAGGATGATCTAGCTAGATTTCAAATTATTATTAAGGCGCCGTATCTACCTACTAAAGATAAGCGTATTGAAAACTTAATGAAGGAGGATTTTGACTGGTATCAAAATAAAATGCTTTGTTCATTAATTCAAGCTTGTGGTAGAGGCATACGATCTCATAAAGATCATTGTATAACATACATTCTTGATGCTGCGATTGTAGAGAGTATAGTAAAAAACAGACATAAGCTTCCTAAATACTATCTAGACCGATTCGTGTAATAAATATATGTAGTGCGTAAGAGGGCATACCATTTTGAAATTAAAGATCTTCTCACACAGTTTGTAGCTGCGTTCGATGATACGGTCATTTCGCGTTTCGATAAAAATCGTAATGCTAAGCAAAATATTGATGTAAGATACGTCTTTGCTCCTAAACAGAGAGTAATGTACGATATCGTTAATAAAGCACAAAATCTTACATTACCAGTAGTAGCAATAAATTTAACCAGTGTTTCAAGAGACGAATCTAGAGTTTTTAATAAACTAGCCCCTTCATTTATACCAGGTCAATTAACGGATCATCCAGACAAAGCTTCAAAGTTCTTAATGCCGGTACCTGTTGATCTTTCTGTTAGTATGTCAATAATGACACGTTACATGGCTGATGCCGATCAAATCATCTCAAATTTTGTTCCTTACAATAACCCATATATCATTTTATCTTGGAAAGTACCCGCTGATTTCGGCGCTGACTACGAGCAAGAAATAAGATCTGAAGTATTATGGTCAGGAGATTTAAATTACAGTACCCCTACTGATGTAACATATTCAGATAAATTTAGAGTAGTTATTGATACTTCATTTACAATTAAAGGTTGGTTATTTCCAGAACAAAAAGATACACAGAAAATAATCTATAAAGTAGATAATAATTTTATTACTGTTGATCTAGCAAATAGAATATATAACCCAGAAGGTAAAGAATTAGAATTCCTTACATACGAACAACAGGGTTATAATGCGTTATCTGGATATGACGATACAGTTCCAATATCTTACACAGAAAACGTTGTTATATCTGCCATCCCAGAGGTTACTAATATCTTCTATGCTACTACAGGGACCTTTAACGCTGCGCGTGGTTTAACTACTATATTAAGTAGCTATGATAATAGCTTTACCCTGTATGGAAAACGATTTGACACAAGCAATAGCTATTACCTTTCTTCAAACGTAGATAACTTCCATACCAATTTCCAGGAAATTACATCTGCACAATCACCCACTATATCAGGTTATAAGTTAGATAGTCATTATTATTCGACAGGTAATGATAATATCGTTAACCTGTTTTTCCCTGCTTCGTCACTATCAAATTCAGGAGACTTCACTATTATAACAGCAAACGAAGCAGGATGGGCTACTACATATCAAGCCCAATCATCAATTATTAGAATCTAAATATTCTTAATAATACTTTGCGCAGTATGAATTTCGTTAAATTCATCGTAAGGACATTCATGAACTGCGCCGGTAAAGTTATAATCATAAAGATAACTATCTATATGACCTTTAGGAAACTCTGTTTTCGGTAGTACGTTTTTATGCATATCATAGCCAAAGATTTTAGGTGAGGTACCTACCCAAACAACTGTTGATGGCTTATTGAGAGCTGCAGCTGCATGCTGTAAAGACGAATCAATAAGTAGTCTCTTATCAGAAAAATTAATAAGATTGAAAAGTTCCTTTTTCGATACCTGTTTTTCGAATCTAATAGCTCCCTCTAACTTTGGATGAAAGTCATAGCAAACATGTAGGATCATATACTTCTCTTTTAGTTTAGTTACAATCTCTTGCGCCACAGGTGGTGGTATATCACGAACCCATGAGTATGGATGTGGTTGATGTTCTTTACCTGGCCCTCCAAACGGCTGAAAAAGTAGTAATGGTTTGTTTTTTTGTAAAGACGCGAGCTGAGGGTCAATTAAGTCCTTCTCTCTCAAATTAAAGTGTATATACGGCTTTTCGCTGTTATATTTAACACCTATCATATCACACCACGATTTAATTAGATGTGTTTTTTTAGTAATATGGCTTGTTTGTTTATAGGGCTCTTGCGCGAATACTTCTACATCTTTACCGTGTATATAATCTTGATAAAAATAAGGGACATTACCCAATCTAAAAACTCGGTGTATATCCTTATTATTGAGATACACCTCCGGCCACGCACAAACGACAATAATCTTCCGATCTGGATTTTGTTTTTTATACGCTTTAACTACTGCTGTAGAGGCTACGTGTTTACCAATACCTCCTTCAATATGAAATATAGCGTGCTTTGACATTACTATAATTTAATAGCAAAATCGGATTTTTCAACTAAGATTTACGTGCAGCAAGATATTCTTAAGAACCCACCGGTATGCCAAATACCGCCGCTAACTAATGGATCAGATGTAGGTAGACAGTTTAGAATTAAACCTCCACCCACAGTAGCACATCCTGTAACAGTGAGTGATTTCGAACCAGATACATTCACATTATTATTGAAAGTAGTAGTACCCCCACCGCCGGAACAACCGCCTGTACCGTTAACAAACAAACTACCTGCAATTGATACTATAGAACTACTATCTGTAATAATAGAATCTTGAACCGTCCCAGTTGTACCGATAAATTTTGGAATCTTATTATTACCTACAGTTCCACAGTAATCTACTAATTTACCTCCCCAAACACTACTATCAATTTCATCAGTACGTAATGTGTTATCACTATCTAGAATTACAACAGAATTATCTACCCCTGCGGGTAGATTACTCATTGTAACTAAACAACCTCCTATAGTTACCGTATCATCCCCAGCATCTCCTAATACCGTATTACCCCTTACATATAAATTACTACATATATCAACCCCACCGAAAGCAGATAACGGTACATTGGTATGGATATAGTCGGTACCTCCACCTGCCACTGTTAAACTACCACATACCCTAGTATCGTCGGTCGCTGTAAGACCTGCAAATATAACATTACTACATGCACCTACACCTAAATCTATAGTACCGTTTCCCGCACCTGTAAATGTTAAATATCCTTGACTTGTCGAATTAATATTGCAAACATATCGGCCGTCATTTTGTGAAGTTAGAGCCGTAAATACAGAACTAACTGCTGTCTGTCTAGTTTCTGTAGATTGAATTAGCGGGGTTAATTCATTACCCACAAGTGTACTAGCTGAGGTTAATTCGGTTATTTTAATACCCATGTAGATATTTATTGCAATTGATGTAAAATACATTAAAATATAATTGTGAGAATTAAATTTGATGAAAAATCTCATACTTATACGCATACAGAAACAAAAGAAAAATTTATTTCTGTTACAACGTTATTAGGTAAGTATAAAAAACCCTTCGATAAAGAATTTCACGCTAAGCGAGTAGCTAATCGTGAAGGAGTGCCTATTGAAATGGTACTTGAGATGTGGGAAAGTGAGAAGAATAAAGCTTGTGATAGAGGTACTAATATTCACAAGCTTCTTGAGGACTATATTGAATATGGTGATGTGAGTGATACATTTAGCTGGTTATATAAATCATATGACAGATCAGTCGAGCGGCATGTTGATAGTTTTAATAAGATATTAAGTGAGAGTATACTTTACAATGAGGAGTTTAAAGTAGCTGGAATGGCTGATCTTATATACGAGCATAAAAATGGCGAATTTACAGTAGGTGATTTTAAGACGAATAAAAAGTTTAGATTTAGTTCACCGTTTGGTGAGAGAATGTTAGAACCGGTTGATCATCTACATAATTGTGAGTTTAACGTATACGCGTTGCAGTTATCAATGTACGCGTATATGTACGAAAAGCAGACAGGTAAGAAATGTAGAAAGTGTGTTATATTTTATTTGAAGGATGATGCGTTTAGAGCATATCATGTTAACTATTTAAAATCAGATATTGAAGTCATCCTTAACAGTATGACCCAATAAATACCATAAATGGCTAAGTTATCAAAGAAATTTAATGAGAAGGTAGAGCATCTGTATGATTGTCTTTATGAAATTAAAAGTATCGTTTATGAGGTCGAGGATGATTGTGAGTTAGAGGAACTTTTAGATGGATTTACCGAGCAAATAGAATATTCTATATCTGACGGTGATATAAATCTAGAACAAATTATATCTCATATAAAACAAATAGAATAATGAAAGCAGTAATAGTAGGTAAAGGTTATGTTGGTAATAATATCTTTAATCAGTTAACTCAAAATGATTATTTTGACACTGTTGAGCTTTTTAGTAGATCGGAGTTAGATTATTCTGATCCGTTCGAGCTAAGACGAGTAGTCGATAGAGATACAGTTGTAATTAATGCAGCTGGGTTTACTGGAAGACCTAATGTTGATGAGGGTGAAATTAAAAAAGAGCTTTGCTGGGATCTAAATGTAAAGCTACCTCTTACTCTCAATAAGGTTTGCAGAGATATAGGTGCATCGATTATTCATATTACATCTGGTTGTATCTTTACGGGGTATGAAAAAGATTGGGAAGAAAGTGATGTGCCTAATTTCGGAATGTTTAGCAATGATTCTTCCTTCTATAGTAAGTCAAAACATGCCTTTGAAAGTATCTCAGATTATGGATTGCATTTAAGAGTAAGAATGCCTTTCTGCGACACTTTACATGAGAGATCTTTTCTAACTAAAATCCTTAATTATGATAATTTAGTTAATACCCTTAATTCTAAAACTTATGTACCTGAGTTATGTCGTTTTATTGAACACTATATTACTGAAGGGTATGATGGCTATGAGACTATTAACTTCTGCAATAGAGATCCTCTCAGTACAGAAGAGATTGTAGATATGATGAAAGAGCGCGGTATACAGAACGATAATTGGAATTGGGAAAATTGGGATAAGATTCCAATTAAAGCCAATAGGTCTAATTGCGTATTGGATACAACAAAAGTAGTTGAGCAGTATGAATTTAATATTATCTCTGAGTACGAAGCATTATCAAAATCACTTGATAAAATTGCTGATCAGTATTAATATATATGATGAGTAAGACGTATCTTGTTACTGGAGGTTGTGGTTTTATAGGTTCTTACGTTATTGAAGAGCTTCTAAGAGATAAAGACGCTGATATAAAGGTTATATGTGTTGATAAGATGGGAGTAGGTTCCGATCTTAAACATATTCCGCTTAACGATAGTAGATTAAAGCACGTAGTACGCGATATAACGAGCTCCAGCTTTACAGAGTTCTTAGGTAGAGTAGATTATATCTTACATTTAGCAGCTGAATCTCATGTAGACAGATCTATTTCTAATCCTTTATCATTTGTTGATAGTAACGTAATAGGTACAGCAAACGTACTCGCGTTATGTAAGCAGGAAGGTGCTAGAATGGTTCACGTTTCAACAGATGAGGTTTATGGTCATCTACAGCTAGATGAAGAACCCTTTACTGAAGAGCACCCTCTTAAGCCTCGATCACCTTACTCTGCATCTAAAGCTAGCTCTGATCTACTAGTACAGTCATACATTACAACATTTGGAGTTAATGCATCTATAACAAGATGTTGTAATAATTATGGTCCTAGACAACATAACGAGAAACTAATACCAACAGTTATACGATCTTTAGCTCAGGGTCAATACATTCCAGTATATGGTAAAGGAGATAACATACGCGAATGGATTCACGCCCGTGATCACGCTAAAGCTATTATAGAGGTGTTACATAAAGAAGATGCTGCAGAGCTATATAACATACCAGGTAGTGTAGAGTTTACTAATTTAGAGTTAATTGATCAGATTATTGAAACTGTTATAGACAAAGCACCAAGATATAGAAGACAAGAGTATATTAAGTTTGTAGAAGATAGGGCAGGACATGACTTCAAGTACGCTATATCAACAAAGCATAATTTAGATGCAGTAGCTAATCAGCAAAAATTTAATTTATCTGAGACTGTTGATTACTACTTAGCCAAGTATTTGAAGCACGCAGAAATATTTTAGAACAGGTACTTAAGTATAAGCTGATCATCAGTTAGCGCTTCTTCTTCGTCACTATCTGTTTCAGAACTATCATCTAAACCTTCTTCATATTCTTCATAATATGAATATATATCATCTTCATCAGCCTCATAACTCACAGCAGTACTGCCCGATGAGCTCTGTATAACTTCATACTTTTCCTTAATATCAGATAAAATAAGTTTTTTAAGGAGCATAGCATCTGTCTCCGTTTTGGATCGTTCTAAAAAGTTCTTAACCTCATTACTAGTAAACTTACCTTTAAGATCAAGTATTGGGTCATTAAATAATCCCCAAATATGAATTGGTAGATATTTTCTTGTCATTCCCGCACAATCCCGTATAACATAATACGCAGCTTTCTTCTTTATCTCAACTCCAGTATCTGGTTTATCAGCGGCTCTTGCAGCTGGCCCATAAAGTTTCGCGATTTGCTCCTGAGAATTCTCTAATATCACCTCTTCAAACATATATATAAGTGTATTTATTCTTGAATACCAAAAGGAACCCTGATATAATTAATATAGTGAAGAAGAGATTTCCATCAAAGCCCTTCGAGTTCGGCAAATATATTGTCGAATATCGTGAAGAAACCGGCGTTCTGCGGTTCTTAAAGGAACGATTGGATAATATAGATGACGCTCAACTCGCGAGAGAAAAGCTAATCACAAAAGGATACAACGATCTAGAAATAAAAAAAGTAGGATGATTATATTAGAGCCCTCAGCTGGAATTAAAAAAGATACGAAACTCAATTACGATATTATTAGTAATTTACTTACTACACTTCTTGAGTATAACCATAAACGAAAAATTAACATTGTAGCCAAGATACATAAAAGCAGGACCCCTGGTATATCTTATTGTACTCCTGTCGAAGGTAAGGAATTCCTCATCAATTTAGATATGTCGAAAAACAATAGGAAATATATCTTCGGATCGATCCTACATGAGATTAGACATTGTATACAAAAGGAGGTTTTTAAGTTCTGGCCATCTGTTAGTCATATGAAAACCTGGCGTGATTACTGGTACTCGAAAGAAGAAGTTGATGCAAGAAAAATGGAAAAGTTAACAACGCAGTTTATCAAGAGCTACGATTCTTATGTAAACATGACTGAAATGTTTAAAGATAAAAAACTCTTTAGAGTAGGGTAATGCGAAATGTTCATAGATTATTTTTACCTAGTTTGGATCAAGACGGTAGCGGTATAGTAGCTGATACGACTTATAAGCTCTTAGATGAAAAGATAATCGTAACAGGCTTTACAATTAAAGTTATATTAGACGAAAAAATCGGTAAAGATATAAGTAATATCCTTGATAAAGCGACATACTATACTATATTAAAATATAGTCAAAACGAGATAAACGAAATATATAACGAAGATGGAAGCAAATATAAATAATTTTACGTTCAAGCATAATGAGAAAACCTTATTTATTGAGGTTTATGATGGTGAAAACTCTGAAGAGCCCTACTCCTTTATAAGGGTAGGTGATACTATATCAGAGAAAGATTTTCATTATGAGATTAGTGACTGGTTCTTAAAAAATGTAAATCCGCTTTAGATAATTTAATCCGTATCATATATTATATTAGCTATTAAATATATATGAATGAATCGATATGCGCAGTTTTTAGGATCTGAAGGTATTAATGTATCGCTTAGTTCTATTGACTATGATCCCTATACGCAATTAAATTACCTCTTTAAATTGGATGGTAATTATGTTGATAACGAAATTAGTAAGAAGCTTGATCCCGAGATACAAGCTCTAGAGAAGTTAATTGAAGAGTCTACTAGTACTGGTCAGTTTACGTGTGTTACAGCTGGTGATCCAACTATAACTATTGGCGGCTCAACTATAGCTCCTACAGTAGCAGTTAACACAGCCTGCTTTTCAAACTGTCAAGGTACAGTAACTAATGTTACAGGGGGAACAGGAACAACTTCATCTGGTGGTAGTGCTCCAGCGATATCGCTGACTAACACAGGCGTTAGTGCAGGTAGTTATACAAGTACTAATTTAACGGTCGATGCGCAAGGTAGAATTACTGCCGCAGCAAATGGAAGTGGTGGAGGAGGCGGAGCTGGAGTAGCCAATGTTACTGCTAGTCACGGCCTTTCTTCGTCAGGGGGGACTGAGCCTAATATTACTATTGTACCGGCGCAAGCTACTATAACGAGTATCAAGAATATAGCGTTAAATGTTGGTCGTGATGATGATAATCTCATAAAGTTTAATAATGATAATGAAATAGTATTTGAAGTTGGAGGAACTGATGGTGTTACGTTTAAGTCAGGTGGTGAAATAGAAGCTACTAGTTTAGATATATCAGGTAGTGTTGATATCGACGGTGGTCTTGAAACTGATGCGTTATGCATCGACGGCACTCAAATAACAAGGACAGCAGCTCAGATAAATGCTGCAAGACCTGGTACTGTTACCTCTGTTACTGCTGGTAATACAAATATAACTATCGGAGGTACAGCCACTGATCCTACAATAGCAGTTAATTCTGCTTGCTTTACAGACTGTGAAGGTACTGTAACTTGTGTTACTGCCGGTACTGGTCTTTCTGCGACACCCGGTAACTCTCCTGTTATTAGTATAGACTCTACGCAATCTACTCTTTCCAGTATTAAAAATTCTTGTTTAGTTGTTGGACGTGATAATGCTAACTTTATAAAATTTGCTACAAATAATCAAATCGCATTTCATGTTGAAAGCTGTGAAGGTGTTATATTTAAATGTGGAGGTGAAATAGAAGCTACCAGTTTAGATATAAGCGGTGATGCAGATATCGCAGGTACACTTAGTCTTGCTGGTACAGATATTGATGCATCAGCAACTGAAATTAATCAAATTCATGGCATAACAGATGGTACAGTAGCAGCTAATAAAGCAGTTATTGTAGATTGTAATAAAGACATATCAGGTTTTAGGAATATTACTCTTACTGGTGAATTAGATGCTGCTTCACTTGATGTGGAGGGTAATGCTGATATCAACGGAACCCTTGAAACTGACAATCTATCATTAAACGGTA
>Ga0209337_1000593_pt1 | contig 29198 bp, 55 predicted proteins | sample LinPmetageLP53_FD_184044 | JGI IMG/M metagenome (GOLD analysis project Ga0209337, IMG submission 184044) | Marine viral communities from the Pacific Ocean - LP-53 (SPAdes) (version 2) | ecosystem: Environmental > Aquatic > Marine > Oceanic | place: Pacific Ocean | collected 2010-02-08 | reverse complement strand
GGTCAATCGGTAGAGATTATAATGGAAATACAAATGACCACGAGTTTGTGCATCATATTATTCACGGAGACTTAGCATGAGTAAAGCAGCACAACTAGCCGCGCTGATTGGTTCGCAGTCGGCTTTATCAAACAGGAACATAATTATCAACGGTGCGATGCAGGTGGCACAGCGGGGAACGAGTTTTACTGGTTTAGGTGGGTCAGCAGGTGTGTATTCTTTAGATAGAATTAGATATGGTTTTACCATGAATAGCGGTAGATTTACTATTACACAGTCTACAGATTCGCCTGATGGATTTGCAAATAGTTTAAAAGTAGATATTACAACAGCAGAATCTAGTTTAAATGCTTCTAGTGGAGCAGCTTTAAGTCAGTTGTTAGAAGGCCAAAACGTACAATTTTTTGCAAAAGGTACGTCAGATGCAAAACAGTATGCTTTATCTTTTTATGTAAAATCTAATGTTACTGGCACATATATTGTTGAACTTTTTGATAATGACAATACAAGACAAGTTAGTAAATCCTATACAATAGATAGTGCTAATACATGGGAAAGAAAAACAATTAGCTTTCCTGCTGATACCACAGGTGCTTTTGGTAACGACAATGCAAATTCATTATTTGTACAGTGGTTTCTTGCATCAGGTACTGACAGAACAAGTGGCACATTAAACACAAGTTGGGCAAGTTCTACAAATGCTAACAGGGCAGTAGGGCAAACAAATTTATTTTCTTCAACAAGCAACGAATGGTACATCACAGGCGTCCAGCTTGAAGTAGGCGAACAAGCCACGCCGTTTGAGCATGAGGACGTAGGAACTACGTTAGCTAAGTGTCAGAGGTATTTTGCAAAATCTTGGTCACAAGGCAGTGCTGTAACTACCAATGCGGGTGTAATAGGTGCTGCTTGTGTTGGTAATGCAAACAGGGCGTTTGGAAATGTGTTCTGGCCTGTTACTATGAGGGCTGCTCCAACAGTAATATGGTATTCTGGTTCTACTGGCACAGCAAATAAATGGAGAAATGCCTCGCAAGGCACAGATATTACAGCAGCCTCCGCGATTTCGGGTATCGGTCAAAGCGGTTATGGCTTTGTGCTGAGTTCTGGAATTGTTGGTATAACTGATACCCTTCAAGGGCATTACCAAGCTGAAGCGGAATTGTAAGGGAACATAAAGGTATGTATCAAAATCCAAAGTATCTAAATAATACACAAGATGAAAAGTTTGCCATTGAGGTAGCGATTAATGGAGTTGTGTCTCAAGTTCCAATTTCAACAGACAACACAGACTACGCAGAAATCATGCGCCAAGTAGCGGCTGGCGAACTAACCATTGCAGATGCGGATTAGGAGAACGACATGAGTGGCTTAACGATTACAACCGCCCCGCAGAATGAGCCGCTTGATGCCGCTGAAACCATATCGTATTTGCGGTTAGATGCAAATGTGGACACCACGCTTGTTAACAATCTTATACAGGCGGCTAGGTTCTGGTGCGAGGATTACACAAACAGAACATTACTGACCACCACGTTTACTCTGTCTTTGGATGGAATAGGCTATGTTGATGTGCCAATCAAAGAGGGCTTTCACACAGGCTACTCTGATACGCCAAGAATAAATTACATCGAATTACCACGGTCACCAGTGCAGTCAGTTACGCACATCAAGTCATATACCGATGATAACACGGCCTCAACTCTTGCTACATCTAATTATTACAGCGATTTGGTAAGAGAGCCAGCGCGGATTGTTCTGCGTGATGGCGGGTCATGGCCTACAGATTTACGCAATGCAAATGGAATAGAGGTTGAATATGTAACTGGCTATGGCGATTCAAGAGGCACTGTCCCAGAGCCAATTCGTGTTGCTATGCTAGAATATATTTCATTTTTGTATGAACACAGAGGTGATGATGAGGGCAGGGCGTTAAACCCGCCAATGATGATTACCTCTTTATTGCAGCCTTATGTTATTATGAGGTACGGCGTTAGCTCTTATGGTGGGGGTATGGGTTTTGGCTATCGGTAAGATGCAGCATTCTCTGGCCTTGCAAGCAAAAGGTACAAGCGCAGATGGCGGGGGCGGAAATGCTGGTGCATTTTCTACGTTTGCAACTACGTTTGGAAGAATAGAGGCTCAAGGTGGTGGCGAGAGGTTCTTTGGTGACCAGAATGAAGGTCGCACAACTCACAAAATCACAATAAGGTTTAGGCGTAATCTTACAGTAGCGCACCGAATCTTGTATTCTTACACAGCGGATGGGGCAAGCTATACTCGCACGTTCAATATCCGCAGAATTGAGAATAAAGACGAGCGTGACAAATACCTTGAGATTTTAGCCGAGGAAGGCGTTGCAACGTAATGGCTAGGGTAACTACCAAAATCATACGCAAGTCCCGCACAGCGTCCGTAATCAAGGATTATGAGGGTGATTTGAAGGCTTTGGTGGGCAGGGCTGGTAATTTAGTGCGAAATACAGCCGTTCAATCTATAAATCAAGGTGCAAAGTCTGGGGTGACTTATCAGTTATATAACCCGCGCAGAACACACACAGCATCATCCGCAGGGCAACCCCCTGCCACAGATACAGGTTTTCTTGTAAATAATATTGTTCTTGATATAGACACTAATGGGTTGGGGGCTAATGTTGAGAGCCGCGCTGATTATTCTCAAGCATTAGAGTTTGGCACATCAAAAATGGCGGCTAGACCTTTTATGCAACCAGCTTTAGAAGAAAACAAGCCAAAGATTAACAGGTTGGCTAAACAGATGATAAAGGCTAAATAATGGCTTTACACTCATGGGAATTACAAAAATCAGTATTCGCTAAGTTGGTAGCCGCTAACATTACTGATTACGCTGGCAATGCAATCACTGGCGTATTTGATGAAGTGCCAGAAGGTACAGCGTATCCATATGTTGTAATTGGTGATGAGACAGCTACTAATATTTCCGCCAAAGACAAGGATTTTCACGAACATACACTGACTATTCATATATGGTCGCAATATCGTGGAAACCGTGATATAAAAGAAATCATGAAAAGAGTATACGCCGCATTAAATGATGTGTCATATACTGTTTCGGGTGCTTCTGGGGTGAACTTGAAACATGAGTTTCAAACGACACTTACAGAGGGTGATGGTATTACACGGCATGGTGTCATGAGATTTCGTGCTGTTGTGTCAGACAATTAAAGGAGACTAGACATGGCGGCACAAAAAGGTTCAGCCCTGTTAATGAAAATCGGTAATGCGGCAAGCCCAGAGGTTTTCACAACAATCGGTGGTATGCGTTCAACATCCTTAACCATGAATGATGAGATGGTTGACGTAACAAATAAAGACTCAACAAATGCTAGAACTATCTTAGCGCAGGGTGGGGTGAACTCTATCAGTGTATCAGGTAGTGGCGTGTTTACTGATTCTGCCTCAGAGGCAACACTCAAAGGCAAATTCAACGTAGCAGCCTTAACAAACTATCAATTTATTGTGCCTGATTTTGGCACGTTCACTGGAAAGTTTATGCTTACAACCCTAGAATATGGCGGTGAGTATAATGGTGAAGTGACCTACAGCTTTAGCTTTGAAAGCTCTGGCGCAATCACATTCGCTACGGTGTAATGAATGACTTGGGTTCAAGTAGAAATTGAAGTTGGTGGCAAGACCTTTAGCGGACACATGATGTCTAATGAAGATGCCACCATCTTTAATATCCCACCCACCTCAGAATTAAAGGTTGATGGGAAGTTTAAGTGCGGTGGTCAAACATATACCGCCGCAACCGTTCATGATGTAGCCCAAAGGGGCGAAGAACTATTGGTAGAAGCCAAGGAGAAAGCGGATGTCAAATCCAAAGCGCGGAGAACTGACGATAACACTGGGGAAGAAGAAGTATGATTGTAAAATTACTTTAGATGTAATTGTAAGAATTGAAACGGCTGTTGGCAGAAGCGTTGTCAAAATTATGCAGTCCTTATCTGAAGGTGATTTAACATCAACTGAGATGATTAAGATATTAACTCCCGCGTTAAGAAGCGGTGGGCTTGATATAAAAGAAAAAGAAGTTGGGCTTGTTATGTGGGACGCTGGATTGTCTGATGCTATAAAGTCTATAGGAGACATTGCTTCCTGTGTGTTATCTGCGGGTGATGAGGGAAACGAACAGGAGGCGGAGGTACTGTTGGTGTAGGCGAGGGACTGCCGTGGCAAGATTGGATGGAAACAGCATTTGGTAAAATGCAAATTCGTCCTGATGATTTTTGGAACATGAGCTTGCCAGAGTTTTTTGCCGCTATCAATGGATTTTCTGAGTTTCATTCAAGTGGTCCGCCGCCACTAAGAAAGAATGACCTCGTAGATTTGATGGAGATGTACCCCGACTAATGGCTACAACTGTTGATACCCTACTTGTCAGAATTGAAGCTGACCTCAAGGATGTAAATCGAAAATTAAAGCAATTTGACCGTCGCGTAGATGACACCCAAAAAGGTGCGGCGAAGGGGTTTAATAAAATTGCGAATGTAGCCAAGCTTGCTTTGGGTGCTGTTGTCATTCAACAGTTTGCTAAAGCTGGAATGGCGGCTGTTAAATTTGCTTCTGGCGTAGAAGAGATGCAAGCAAAGTCATCAGTGGTGTTTGGTCAATTCGCTGGTGAGGTCAGGTCATCTTTAGAAGCATTTGGGAATGAGGTAGGAAGAAGCACATTTGAATTAGAGGGCATGGCATCCTCAATTCAGGATACTTTCGTTCCTATGGGTTTTGCCAGAGGCGAAGCCGCTAAACTCTCTGTTAATCTTACAAAACTTGCAGTGGATGTTGCGTCATTTAACAACGCCTCTGATACACAAACAATGGCGGCGTTTCAGTCAGCACTGGTTGGCAACCATGAGACAGTAAGGCGATTTGGCATCGTCATTACTGAAGCCACTCTCCAACAAGAATTATATCGCATGGGCGTTACGGAAAACGCCGCTGACGTAGATAATGCCACCAAGGTTCAGGCCAGAATGAATCTTATTCTAGCTGGCACAACAGATGCCCACGGTGACGCGGCTAGAACGGCAGACAGTTTTGCCAATCGCTCAAAAGCTCTCCAAGCACAATTAGATGAATTGCTTGTCTCTGTATTAACGCCTTTATTGCCAGCCCTTGCAGATACAGTGAAGGGTCTTACAGATGGCGCAAAGGCTCTGACAGAGTTCCTTGAAGCAGTTGGCATTATTGAAGAAGCGCAAACCGCCAGCGTTATCATGGAACAGATGGCGTCAAATGTTGAGTTGCTGGCTGAAAAAGAGCTTGAATTGGTGGCGGCTCAAGCGCGACTGAATGAAGAAATGAACAACAAGGACTTTGCATCAGCAATGCAAAGGTTTTTTGTTGATGGAAAATTTGCTGGGGCTGAAGCTCTACGAATCAGAATAGCTGGCATCAACGAAGAAATGGCAGAGCTTGCCCAAAGGAATGAAGATTTAGCCACACAGATGGTTGCTGATAGTTTTGGTGTAGCCTCTATTATCGCGCCAGATGCTTCAAAAGATGATGCACCAACTAAAGGACAGCAGAAGGCCGCACAAAAGATAACAGATGCTTTAAAAGACCAAAGAAATGCGTTGGAGCTTTTAAAATTAGAGGCGGCAAATGTCACTGACGCATACATAGCCACCACTGCGGCGGCTCAAGGCCTTGAGGGAATAAGCAGGGAGCAATTTGAAACACTGCTAAATCTTAATACAGAAGAAGCTGAGTTAAAACAGACCTTAGAAGACCAAGCTCAAGCGGCAAAAGATGCCGCGACTGCTCAAGCGTTAAGAGATGGTGAACTCAAAAAGGTCAAAGATACAATTTCCGCTCTCACATCAGAATCAAAGTTACTTGATTTAGAAAATGAAAACCTTTCAGCTTCTGAGTTGGAATATCAAACAATCATGATGCAATTAGGTGAGAATGTTGCTCCAGAATACAAAGAAAAACTTAGGGAATTAATTGAAGCAAAGCAAAAATCAATACAAGTTACAGACGCCCAGAAAAAGGCAGAAGACAAGTTTAATAATTCTGTTTCAAAAGGTACGTCATTTGTTGAGAGCTTGAAAACTGAAGAAGAGAGATTGAATGAAACAATGGCTAATCTTGGTGATGCTTACGCAGCAAATCAGATTAATCAAGAGCAATTCAATGCTGGAGTAGAATCAGTAAACAAATCTATGATGGAATTAGACCCGACATTTATACAGGTTCAAAAAGGTGTTGAGAAAGTCGCTGATGGAATATCAAACGCTCTTGCTGAAGCATTTGTGAGTGGTAAACTTTCAATGTCTTCTCTTGGGGATGTATTTAAGCAAATAATAAAACAGATGATAGCTGATGCAATCAAGGCTCAAATTATCAAATTTTTAATGGGTTCAATATTTGGCGCGGCTGGTGGTGGGTCAGTCAGTAGCTTTGGCGGCTCTGGTAACGCATCGCAAGCAAACTCAACATTATCCCATGCTGGCGGCGGTGCTATAAGCAGATACGGCAGGGCTGGCGGTGGAATGGCAATGCCTACTCTTGTAGGTGAACGCGGACCAGAATTATTTGTGCCTCATACCGCAGGGGTTGTTCGCAACAATCATGATACCAAAAACATGATGGGTGGCGGTTCGCCAGTGGTTGTTAACCAAAACATTAATATTGAAACAGGGGTTGCTCAAACAGTTCGCGCTGAAGTTATGTCCATGATGCCAAGGATTAAATCTGAAACCATACAGGCAATGATTGATGGAAAACGCAGAGGCAACTCAATTAGCAAGGCATTTGCATAATGGGCGCACCATCTTATCCATTAACACTTCCATCAGCCCCAGCCTTTCAAAAGGCTCGTTGGTCACTCAAACGTGTTACAGCGGTATCTGAATCGCCATTTACAGGTCAGCAACAAGTATATGACTATGGCTATGCTCTGTGGACAGCCACGCTAACTCTGCCGCCTATGTTAAGGGCTGATGCGGCTAATTGGGAAGCGTTCATGATGAAGCTGCATGGCAGGGTTGGCACGTTCTTGCTTTTTGACCCAGACGCTAAAGCCCCACAGGGCGGCGTGACCACAAGCGCGACATTAGAGGGTGCGGTTGCTATTGGCGATTTCACTATAGGCATTGATACAAATAACGCGAATATGACGAATGTTTTCAAAGCTGGTGATTACATTCAGATTGGTAGTGCAGCGGCGGCAAAGCTATACATGATTGTTGATAACGCCAATTCAAACGGTGATGGCGTGGCAACTGTAAATATTGAACCGCCTATCAAGGTTGCGGCAAGTGATGGCGCGGCGGTCGATTATACTAGCGCGGTTGGTGTGTTTAGAATGGATACCGCAGATTTGGGTTGGGATACAGATGAGGTTTCAAAGTTTGGTATAACATTTTCATGCACAGAGGCTTTGTGATGGAACAAATAACAATGTCAAACGTATTGTGGTTTATCGCCACATTATTAGTTGGTTTTTTTATAAGAACCATGTGGGAACGAATTAGTCTATTGAATAAACGAATAGATAACTGGTCAGCGGTTATGCCAGAGACTTATGTGCGCCGTGATGATTATCGTGATGACATAAGAGACATAAAGGATATGCTTGGCAAAATCTTTGACAGATTAGAGATGAAGGCAGACAAATGAACAAGAACAGATTTATTTCGCAAATCCGCTTCCATGAGGGCGTTGAGAGCAAGGTATATAAAGACCACCTTGGAATAGAGACTATAGGGGTGGGTAGGAACCTAAAAGACCGTGGCTTGTCAGAGGATGAAATTGATTACCTTTTGACCAACGATATTACAATCATTGAGAACGAGCTTGATAAGTCGTTTCCTTGGTGGCGTGATTTAGATGAGGTTCGCCAACGTGCGTTAGCTGATTTGGCTTTTAACATGGGCATCCCTAGATTGCATGGTTTCGTCAAAATGCTTGGCGGGTTACAGCGCAGAGATTACCACGCCGCCGCAGAAGAATTGCTTGATTCAAAGTATGCAAAACAGGTTGGCGTAAGGTCAGAGCGTGTTGCTGGCATGATAAGAACAGGTGAAGATAGCGCGGAGTTTTAATGTATGAAACCATAGTGATTATTTGCGCTTTTGGGGTGGCAACAGTAGGTCACACTTATCCCTACAAAATGCACACGGTATGCGAGTATTTTTGTGAGCGTAGTCAAAGCAAATATCATTATTACTATAATCCAGTAACAGTCATTCCTTATGGGTACACTTGCCCACCAAGTAAGCGGGTGACTTTTGAAAAGTGGGTTAAGAAAAAGCGGTGAATCTTATGTATGAGTACAAAATCAAAGAAGTGGTCAAGGTAGTTGATGGAGATACTATCGACATAATTATTGATTTGGGCTTTGACCTCACCAAAAAAGAGCGTGTGCGTTTGGCTGGCATTGATACGCCAGAAAGCAGAACCAAGGACTTGGAAGAAAAAGAGCTTGGTTTAGAGGCCAAAGAGTTCTTGGAACGCCGAATAGCTGATTGCGATAACCTATGGGTGTCCACAGAAAAAGATGGCAAGTATGGTCGTATGCTAGGCAACATCTGGTGCGGAGTAATTAACATCAATGAAGAAATGGTCAGCCGTGGTTACGCTTGGCCTTATGATGGCGGCAAAAAAGAAAAGAACCTAGATGACCTTAGAACCATAAGAGGAATTATATAAAGGTGTTTAACATCCACCACACAACTGAGGTGGCTTATGTTCTTGTTATTACAATGTGGGGGAATACTGGAACTGTCTGGGAGTACATTGGCAATCAAATTGTTTTGCAGCAACAAATGACAGAAGCGCAGTGCGAGTATCTTATTGACGAAGAAATGTGGGAAGCAACATATAAAAATAAATATTTTCAAATGATGGCGCATTGCTTTCCAGCGGATTGCGCGGGTAAGGAAAATTGTGACTGAGGAAAAGAAAAAGCCTGTTGAGGTAAATGTTGGGCAAAATAGCTTTGAGCTAGTTCTTAGGATACTTGGCAATGAATTTGTAGCCATCAAGATTGGTTCAACGAATTTTTCTGGTAAGCTAATAGCTGGTTCAATCTTGTTGCTTTTCTTTACCTTTATCATGCTTGAAGTCTTTGGCTTGTCAAAAGTTTTGGGAGTTGAGTAATGGCTTCAAAGTTAAATGAAGGTAGCGAATTTACCATCCCTTTAAAAAACTTGATAGGACTGATAGCTTTTACTGGTTTAACCGTCTGGGGGTACTTCGGTATTATAGAACGGCTGGCTTTCTTGGAGCATGAGCAAGAGATGCACTGGGAAGAAATCCAAGAAAACGATGACTGGATAGATAACTGGAAGCCGCCTACGGCAGTTGAAGCAAACATTCAAAGGGTGCGAGAGCTTGAACTACGCATTACAAAAATGGAAACAATGATGGAGATGAAGTGATGCTACAGGCTCTTATAGGTCCAATTGCTAATTTAGCTGGGTCATGGATGGAATCTAAGGTTGAGCAAACCAAAGCCAAAGGCGCAGTAGCCAAGGCAAGGGCTGAAGCGGAATCACAGGTTATGGTCACGATGGCTACGCATGAGGCTGGCTGGGAAAAGATTATGGCTCAATCATCAGACAACTCATGGAAAGACGAAGCTTGGACTATTCTCTTTATTGTCATAATTGCCATGTGCTTTATTCCGTTCACCCAGCAATATGTTGAGGATGGGTTCGCCGCCTTATCTCGCACACCAGAATGGTTCCAGTGGGCTATGTACGCGAGTATAGGTGCTTCATTTGGAATACGCGGCCTCAAGGGATTCAAAAAGTAATGTCTGGGAAGAAAAGCCGCACAGGGTTATCTAATGTGCAGAATGTTAGGCTTGGTGGCCTTATCGCCGTTTTAAGCGGCAGAGAGCCGTATGACTTCATTTTAGGTGTGTTGATAAGCGAAGGGTTCGTTAATGAGGCTGGCGGGGCTTTAAACGTCACAGAAAAGGGTATGCGTGAAAAGGATAGGCTTGTTACCCTTGCGGGGCTTATGGTTGAAAAAGAACATCCCTTATCTGTAAAGCAACAGAACTCTATCTAAATGGTTCACCTGTAATCCAGCATACCAATGACCACCTGATGCCTTTGGTTAAAGGTGTAACCCTATGAGGCAAAAACGATGGGAAGGCTATGGCTTGTCCAGTGTCAGGCTTAATTGATTGGTCACCTGTTATGAAGAATCCTAGTTCGCCGCCCTCATAATCATCGTTTAGCAATATTGATATGCTTATTTTTCTGGTTGAGGCATCACCTCTCCCAATATCCATATGCCAATCATATCCGTTGGATGGTGCTTTATATCGAAGTAATTGAGGGCGTTCCATTAACCCGCTTATGTTCAATTCAAATGTTTGATTAGCTGTCAAAGCGGCAGTACAGATTAAAGCATCAACCCAATTATGGTCTTCATGGATAACCCAAACATCTGTATCTCTTGTTTTTAAATCCACAACATTTGAATTTTCAGCGTTTATCCTTGCTGTTTTGTGAACATTTTGTGGGTCTTTGTGAAGTTCTATAATATCTCTGCATTGAACTTTGTCTAATTCCAATGGGCTAATAACACCTAATTCGCCCTGTCTATGGTTTGGCGGTATGACCATGCTCATTTAATCCTCCTATCGCAGTAATTGTTTCAGTGAAACGCAAGAGCTTTCGCTTGTCCACTTTGCCTCGTCCCAAGTCTTGCAACCCAATACAGCATTTAAAACAGCCCATTCAAAAAGTATAACAATAATGAATAGTAAGAATATTGAAGCCGTTACGTTTAACAATGTCCTCATTTGCAAAATCATCCTTAACTCCTATAAAAAAGAGAGGCATTTCTGCCCCTCAATATATTATGCTGCAATTAGTTTCGTGTTCTCCCAACTTGGCATTGTTAATACATCGCTTATCATTGAATCTCTTGATTTAGATGTAACGTGAGGCTTCAGGGTATCGCCTGTATGTGACGCCCAATATGTCATGGCGTTATATAAAGCCCATTTGTTCTTGCCAAGTTTATTTGAATCATCATCCCACAACCTCATCAATGTGTTAAGGCGTGATTCATTCCATCTAATTGTAGATGTCTTGCTTTTGATATTGCAAAGGGTTGCCTTAAAGAAATCCTCTGCCATTTGTCTGGATACAGGTGTTTTCATCCACTCTTGCCACATTTCTTTTTTCTTAAAGAAGGCATCAACACCAGCGGTTATCTTAGATGCAGAAGCCTCTACTGATATGCCTTTAGTGTGTTTAGAAATTGTTTCGGCTATAGTGTCTGTATCGGCGCAACCATTTTTACACCAAAGGCGAAACCCTCTGGCTGATTGCTGAAAAGACCAAGAGCCATCATACGAATTGTAAAACAGAACTTGGAACCTCACATAATCACCAACATCTGGCTCAATGACCAAATCATTGAACAAGATACTGCCCCGCATTTTTGCGCCATCTTCTAAAACATCAATTTTACAATCCATGTCTTTTGATACTTTTGCATCTGCCACAGCGTCCAGTATACTGTTCACCACATCGTCATGTTTTATGGCGGTATATTTAGACCCATGTACACCTAAGACCTTATTGGTGTCCGTTCTAACGATAGCCCTAGACATCTGTGGCGGAACCTCTACATCTGGTTTGTTTTCTGTTTCAGAAACCGCCCATAAATTATAGGTATCTACAGGGAAGTCCCATTCATTTTTTAAGGTATTGATATTGCCGTCCATCTTCATCTCCTTTTGGTCGCCTGATTAAACGTCATTCATTTGAATGGCGCGTCTTAGAACTCTGTTTCTTTCTGATTGTGAGAGTTCTGAAATTACATTAAGAACCTTAATCGCAAATCTACGCTCATGTTGAGCAGTAAATGTTTTAATTCTTGGCTTTTTCAAGCCTAGCTTTTTAAGGGTTTCTGAATCAAGTTCTTCTATATTCATGGTCGCCTCCGTGGTTTTATTTTTTCAGTGTAGATAAAGTTTGAAAAGTTTGGGCTTTGAACATCCTCTTGGGGCTTACCTGTGTCGAAATCAAAAGTTTCTTAACATTGCTTACGTTCGGTTTGCTCGTACCTTGTTGTCATATTTCAATCTTTATCTACAATTCCATACTACTCTTTCTGTTTTCATATGTCAACAATATTAGTTAAAAAAATATTAAATAAAAAAGAGAGCCGAAGCCCTCTTCCTCTATTGTCTTGCCAAATGCTGAAGTATGAATGAGTTATTGCCAGAGCCAAAGTCATCAAGAACGCTATGACCTCTACCCGCCAAACATCTTGCCACGGCTTTATGGTTTGTTGGGAATATTGAGTAATCAATTTGTTTCGCTAATTCACGACATTCCATTAAATCCCTTTGATATACCTGTGCTTCATCTTTAGAAGCCCTCAAATCAACCACAGGGTTATAGCTACAGGCGGTCAGTGAAGCCGCCATAATAAATACAGCCCACCTCATGACCTTACTCCCATCATTTTTTCTATAAATGTTTTTGCTTGGTCATGCGTCATCCATTGATAGGGTGTATGTTCGCCACATATCATAACGTCAAGCGGGTTAACCCTGTTTACAAAACGGTGTGTTGCTTTGCGGATGCCCTCTTCATCTTCATGCTCAATCTCTGGCTGGTATATATAGCCTTTATGAGAGTATTCTGGTGCGTTGTGCCAATTTATCATTGTGGTCTCCGTTGGTTTCTTTATCTGAAAAAAATGATAATGACATTGCCAGTATCAATTTTTCAATTCGTGGGTTTATTTCACGCCTACCGCTTTCAAAATTAGAAATTGTAGACCTATCTTCGTAACCAAGAAGCAAAGCCAATTTGTGTTGGCTTAATCCCATATTCGCTCTAATATTGCGGAATTGTTCTGGTTTCATCATTAGGTTATACTTTCTTCGTCATAGATTTTTTGACGGTCATAGATAAGGTTTTCTATCAGCGTAACAAGTTTACCTAGTGTTACTGTTTCGTCCCATGACAAACCCATAATTTGAGTTTGCACATTATCTGGTGAAGGGTTAGTTGCAATACTCTCAGCAACATTTTTTAATTTTTCTGTAGTCCACTGATTCATTTTTCAGTCTCCGTTGGTTTCTATTGAAAACAAACTATACCTAATGTTTTCTATTGTCAACATATCAGGAGAAATAAAATATTTAAGCAGAAATTGTTCATCGTCAGATATTTAGTGAAAAATCTGTGTCTAAAGCCAGAAAATTCTGTCGTGACAATCTTTGGATGAGAAAAAAATATTTAAGCATAAAGTTTTTATCGTCATAATATTTGGTGAAAAATCTATGGCTAAAGCAACAAGTCTTCATCGTCACATTTTATAAATGTAAGATTTCAATAAAGCCGAAAAAATGACCTCTCAGATGAGAGGCCAAGTTTAGGGAGGAATCACAGCTTAACAGAATTTGATTTAAAGGTATGTCTCTGTTTCAATATACGCTTGTGTTTTCATCAATTCTATGTGTTCGTCAAGGTCTTGAATGTCCCAAACAATACGCCTTTCGCTTATGCGAATAGGTTGTGGAAGTCTATCTTGCGATACTAATCTGGCAAATAAAGACGTTCCCATACCCAGATATTCTGCGGCGGCTGTTTTCGTAATCAATCTTTTTGTGTACATCATTTCTAGCTCCGTTAAATTTTAATGGCTCTGTGATTAGCAGAAAAGCTACGCCATGCTTCAATTTTAGCCTCTGCCGCCACCCTTAAAAATCTATTCTGTTCGTCTTGTGCCACAGCGATTTTTATTGCCTCAAGGTGTTCTAAGTATCTTGGGTCAGAATATGCCTCGCGTTCTTGTGCTCCAATAGATAAACCAGCGTGTTCTTTCATAAGCATTGATTTCAACGATTTTCTAAATTCGTCTAGATAAATTCTGTTTGCTTTAGATTGGGCGGCATCTCTGGCACTGTTGCGTAAAAAATCAATGGCTTTTTCTACATCGTCATCTGTAATCATTCCCAGCCCCTATATAAATTTCTATAAAGCATTACCATTTTGGTAAACTTTTCGTTCCCTTCAGCAAGATTTTGATTTGGGCATCCGTCCCAATCTCTACAAACACCCGAAAGGTCATGCGCAATTTGTTTTTCGCATACCAATAAAAAATCATTCCGTTTTGGTATTTGTTTTGCGAGGTCTTTACCTTCCCAATCATACGGCTTGCCATCAATGTCAGTTGCATCTTCAGCCCATCCATAGTCTGTGTAAGGGTCAAATCCATTTCCTAAGTCTAAAATTCCTTCATACTCCCAATCGCCAACGCCCCAGAAGTACGAAATATCTAGCGTTTTTCCATCATATAGAATTACCTCACGCTCTATAGAAACATCGTCTGCATCGAAATCAACTTTCTTTTTAATCAACAAAGCCTCATAGCCCTCTATCACAGGGCGGCATAATGCTTCTAACTCTTCATCTTCAAATGTCACTATGGTTTTTAATACATTATCGCCACCCTCATCAAAGGCATCCATATCGACATGACCTGTACCTGTAAACTGAATAGGTGCGCGGATATAAGTGTTTTGCGTGTAACGTATTTTCATTTATGCCTCATCATCATTGTGCGGGCTTTGCTTCCAGTATCTTTGGGCGGTCACTTTGCCGTAATCAGCAAACCCAGCCGTTTCCTCAAAGAACGAAAACTCATTCCCTCGTTTATGTAAAAGAATGTGATGCCGTTGGCACAATGGAATAAGATTGCGGTCTGTTGCCTTTAGACCCATGCCTCTCACTCCATCCCAAGGCTTCATCAAATGATGCCCTTGCACCGCCCCGAGACAATCGCCTTGAGCCGTCAAGCAACATGGAAAAGAATGTATCCAATCCATGTGCTTTTTATTAACATATCGCTTGGGCTTTATGCGAGTTCGCTTAACCATGATTAAAACGGAATATCATCATCTAAATCATCTTTCTTCTGTGATTTATTATTGAAGCTGTCTGGCGATACGAATTGCTCGTCTTGCATTGATTCTTTTGGTTTAGATGGAGCAAACCCCATTCTAGTATAGTCATTGCCGTTTTTGTCGGTTCGCTTTCGACCCCATGCCATTTGCTTTTCGCCATTGATTTCTATTTCACCTGATATGTCCCAATCCTTTTTTTCGCTTTTCTCATCGTTAATGTATAAGACACCAATTTGTTTATGGACTTCGTAAATCGTCATGCCCTTTTTTGTTGTGACTGTTTTTACAATAACAAGCTCATGATTCAGACCTTCAATATCTACTGTCCCCTGTCTCACAATCTCAGAGTTATTGGCGGGAAATAGATTGCCAGAATTTTCGTATTTGTTTTCCATTAGATTCTCCCTAAAACAAACTAGGCTGTTGTGTTTGCTCAAGCGTGTACTTGGCAAATTTGGTTTTGTAACGATTTGTAACAAACTCGGTTTTTATCGGCATACCCTCTTCACGCAAGGTAAATATAATTGCGCCAAGCCTAAAGCACCCGAACATTTCAAGCGCATCAAGCGGTGTTATAGATTTCCCTGATTGCAGATATGCTTTGATTTTATCTTTCTGGCTTCTACGTCTCATTGGAAACATCTCCCAATACAACTCCCATTTCTGCAAATCCCTCAGACCATTTATCTTTGGCGTTATCTGTTAATGTTTGGTCATCATTGATGTCTTTATAAATTCGTTTGATTTCCATAACATTCATTTCAGACAGAGGGGTGGCTTGTTTTTGAATTATCTGCCGCCAGCTTCTTGTATCTGTAAATTGTTGCTTAACCCTGCCTTTGTTATCGAACAATCTGTATGGCTCTCCTGAATAATCAAAATGAGCAGACGGTAAATCATCAACTTCATGTGATATATTTTCACGAACCTCAACATCAGCCTCTTCACCAGTTGATATTTTGAACAAGGTTCTGATGATAAATTTGTCTGCGTATGAAAGTGCAGAACCGCAAGTCTGTGCGCCATGAAATGGGATATATACAGTTCGCTTAATAGGGAACTGCCACATTTCTCCATCTTTATGTAAGATGTAAAATTCAAAAACAGCCTTTAATGTTTTCCCGCTATCAGAAAGCTGTGATTCAACCTCATTAGGTATAATCATAAGATTATGAAGGTTTAACAATGGACGCATATATTCATAGTATTTATCAATGCTAACAAATGAATACTTCTGATGGTCATTTTTGCTATCATGAACAAGTCTTTCTGCTTTGCTTTGAATATTATGCAATTCATTAGCGATTATTTTTGGACAATCCATTTTATCTCTCCATTTTCCAGATGTCTTTGGCGGCCGCCTTGGTCACTTCTCCCCAGCGATAATTATCAAAGTCAGGGAATACTAATTGACAACATTCAAATATGTCATCGCTATAAGAAAGCACACGCTCAAGAGAAAGGGCGGCTAATTGCATCTGCCTGATGTAATATGGCACGTCATCAACCTTGAAGGCGCGTACTTCTTTCTTGCCCACATAATCAAGCCAAGGCTCTTTTTGTAAAACGTAGCCATATAGACTTGCTTGACGATTATGGGCTTGGGTTACAGATGATGTCATCCGACCCACTGTTTTGGTATCACGAACCTTATCTTTATAAAGAAGGTCATAATAACCAATAAAAGGTATCTTAATATCAGGAAGCATTGTCGTAACTTTGCCCTGTTCAGATACAGGCTTTTCGCCAAGCGACCTGTAAAATTTGGCACCGACTGTGATATATTTTGTTAATTCGTCTCGTTCTTTTTGAACTTTTTCTGTGTCGTGATGATTTTGTGCATTTTTATATTGCTCGTCAAAAATCTTGTTTGCCATATTCACAAGAGCTTCATCTGATACGTCGCTATTGCTGGCAACCTTTGCCAATGCCCTATCCGCGCTTGTGCCTCTCCATGCTGCCGCGCCAGCCTCACCATCAGTTATTCCAGCTATTTTTAGCAAGCATAATGCTGGCTCAGCTATCCATTGGTTAATTGTTGATGGGCTTAAATGCATCAATCCGTGTTTTTCAAAATGATTCATGGTCGCCTCTAAAGTGGTTTATAGAATGTTATAGTAATCAAATAACCTATAAAGTAAACCCCAATTTGGGATTGGACTAAAAATTGTATTACTGGTAAATTAAAATAATGTTATTAAGAGATTACTTGAAAATAAAAAATATCAAGGCAAAAGATTTTGCAAACCAAATTGGTTGCTCTTATGGCGGGGTTGTTAAGTGGATGTCTGGTGACAGGTTCCCAAGGCCATTGCACATTTATAATATAGAGCGAGAGACACATGGCGCGGTCACGGCAAACGATTTCCAAAAACAAATACGGAGCGATTAAAACTGTCGTTGATGGAATCACGTTTCATTCTAAAAAAGAAGCCGAGCGTTACAAGATACTGGCTTTGCTAGAATCGCAGGGTAAAATTGACAATCTTAGATTGCAGCCCAGAATCCCATTAATGGTTAATGGCATAAAGATTGGTCATTATGTTGGTGACTTCTCATATTCACTTAACGGAAAAGAAGTCCTTGAAGATGTGAAAAGCATTGCCACCAGAACGCCTGTTTATAAAATAAAGAAAAAGATACTTGAGACATATGACCCGCCTGTAGTCATTACAGAGCTTTACTGATATAATGAGTTAGTCAAAAGACACACACCAACCCATCAGGGTTATCAAAAAAGGTAATCTGATGGTCGTTGCTGAAGTGCTTACAGGCATTGCACTGGTTCAAAAATCAGTGGAGTTCATAAAATCAAATATTCAAACAGCAAACGACATCCGTGACATTGCGGGTTCGATTGATGACCTATTTGCTGGCGAGAAACAAGTTCAGCAAGCTAGAAACAAAAAATCTGGCGGAGTTGGGCTAGGTGACCAGTTTGGCGTTGATACAGTCGCAAAAGAAATGATTGATGCAAAAATTGCAGCTGAGAATCTGCAAGAAGTAGCGACCATGGTTGATATGCGCTTTGGTCATGGCACATGGGCTGGCATTATCGCTGAACGTGCCAAACGTATCCAAGAAGCAAAAGAAGCTGTCGCCGCTGCCAAACGTAAAAAGTTAAAAGAAGATAGAGAATTTGAAGAAAACTTAAAACAGTGGCTTATGGCGGGCGTTGTATTGGTTTTAGCAGTAGGTTTATTCGTTGGAATGTTTACGGTGATTGTAAAATGAAACAGAAAAAATTACAAAGCGGTTCAAGATATGAACAGCATGACCTTGATGGAGATGGCATCGTGACTGATGAAGAAATCGCCAGAGAAGAAAGAATGATTAAGCTGGAGAACGCGGACAAGATGCAAGACCAGCAACGACTAATCTGTTGGGTAAGCGTAATCTCTAGCGCGGTCAGTATTGCATTGGTGGTTTCTCCGCTGATAGGAGACCAGAGAGTGCCATTGGTCACATCATTGCTATCAACCTATGTCGTTGCCAACATGGGCATTGTGGCCGCGTTCATGGGGGCTACAGCCTTCACAAGAATAAAAGAAAATGGAACGCAGTCATAAAGAATGGCAAGCATTGGTCGCGCAGTTCAAATCTCGTATATCTGCGATGAAGGTTTTGGTACAATCTGAATATGAGCAGATGGAAAAACAGAAAAAAGCCAGTGCCGAGGTACGAAAAGCAGACAGCAAAGGTGCATCAAAACCATGAGTGTAAGGTTTGCGGTTCACATCTAGCTTGTTATTCTTTTGATTTTGCGAAAACATGGTATTGCTCAGAACATAAAGAAATCGGAGAAGCCGCAAAGCCTCCCCGATTCTAACCGCCTTATCTTACCACGGAGTTGGCGGTCTGTTCTTCATCATCATCTGGCAAATATTTGCGTTGCCCGATTGGTGCAAAAATCCATTTTCCAGAATTATCTTTTGGGTTTTCAGCATAACATTTATTGCAGTACCATTGACCTTCAGAATATACAGCCAAGAACAATTCGCCTATAGTTTGAGGCGCGCCACCACAGCATCTACATGGGTCGCCATGCCAAGTATACCAATAATGACTTCCTTGGTTTTCAGTGCCAATATGGTCTTTGAACCCATGAAGTATCATTGTTCGTGTTTTTGAGGCGAGGTCTAGCTCTATTCTATTTTTTGTAAATTTCCTGAAGTCTTTTTTCAATTCAGCGTGAGTTTTATTACAGCATAAACACCTGTTCTGATAAACCTTTTTCCGATTTACAATTTCAAACCATTTACCCTTATGGTTATTAAGTGCCGTATTCATTATAAATCCCCTTCAAACCCAATGATTGAAGATTCTTCATTTATGAGTTCATATTGGGTGAAATCATGGCAGTTATCTAACATCAGCTTATCCGCATCTTGGTCATTCAAATATTCTCGAACATATTCATGATGCCAATTTTCTCCAGATTCATCAATTTGAGTGGTTACGTTGTCGTATTCGTCATATACATTCCAGACCTTGAGGCCATCTGCAATTTTGAAATCATGTTCTTGGTCTGAAACATAATCAGTTGCCCATGCCTTAAGGTCTGCCTCATCAATCGTGACATTGATTTGAAATTTTTTGGTGTCAACCTTTTCGATGTTTACGGTAATGTCCATTATACATACTCCCAAGCTTGCTCAAGCCAACGCTGTGCTGCTTCAAAGTCAGGTGCGCCAACCGCAAGTGTTGCATTAATGGCGGCTAGTTTGTCGGCCTTCTCTTGCCTTAAATCTTCCTCAAGGGTTATTTGCAAACCCTGAATGGCAGATGCGTAATCTTCAAAAGCCCAGCCTTCTGTATGGCGAGGTCTGCATCCGTGAACATCTTTGAAGGTGTCGCTGTATGCTTGTGCCATATCTTCGGTAGTTGCGGCTCTAATAAAATCGGTCATTTTGGTCTCCGTGGTTATCTGATGATTTGAATTTGATTAGGATTTACAACCCTTGGTTTTTTATTGCGGACGCTAATTACAATCTGGTCATGTTTCCACTTGTTGATTTCATTTTTGCGGTTAATTTCGACCACTTTGCCGATGGTATTTTTAACCCTGATTACATTTCCGATTTGAATATTCATTTTAGTCTCCGTGGTTTGGTTCAATCAATATATACATATTACCATAATGTTTTCATATGTCAACAATATATGTAAAAAAATATCATTTTTAATTAGAAAAAATATGTGCCTCTAGCTCTTCGTCTGTCAGGTCATCAAAATCTGGTTCTATTTCTATACTTGGCATAGGTTTTCTTGGTCTTAGTATCCTTTTGCCATTGCGAGAAACGGTTTTTGGTTTTTCCTTTTCAGCCAATTCTTTCTTTGGTTTTGGCGGTATAACAAAGACCATTTCAATAGTGTTAAATTTAACTTTGCAATCTATGCAGTATCTTGTTCTTGTTTTTCCGCCCTCTGCATCTCTAGGGGTGCTTTGGTGGCATCTAAGGTTTGTAGATTGGCATTTTGGGCAACACAGCATTTTTTGATTCTAATAAATGAAACCAGAAAAGGTCAATGGTTTACAGAAATCCATTTATATATTACCTTTTAAATCAGGTGACCAATCATACGGAGGTATTAATGAGCTTTGATGCTATGGCTTGGGCGGCAAAACAGTCCTGCAAAAATTCTCTTACAAAATTAGTTCTTTTGATGCTTGCGAATTATTCAGACGAGAATAATTCTACATATCCAAGTTATAAACATCTTGCAAAATTATGTGAGTGCAATGAGCGTTCTATAATGAGGGCTATAAAATCACTTTATGATGATGATTTGGTATCTGTTGAAAAAAGATTTACCGATACTGGAAAGCAGACAAGCAATAGGTTCATTTTGAGCATGATTAGGGGTGACAGAATCGACACCCAGAGGGTGACAAATAATACACCCAATACTATTAGAGATATACAACCTAATAATACAAAGAGGGGTGACAAATATGCCTCAGAGTTCTTGGAATGGTGGAACGCATATCCGCGCAACGATGGTTCTAAGGCAAAGGCATACGAAATATGGAAAAGGGTTGTAGATAAAGATATTGATGCCAGAGATTTATTCCTGAAGACCTGTAAGTTCAAACGAACAACCGTTGATAAAGATAAAAAATTTATCCCTCATGCCACAACATGGCTGAATCAAAGAAGATGGGAGACAGTAGACGAAGAGCAATCTATAAATAAAAATAAGAACCAACTAGCGGGGTGACCAAATGGAAAAATTGATTGATAAGGGTATACAGCTTAGAAGCTGGAAATCGGGCGACCATAAAACAATTTGCCCAGAATGTTCTCATAAAAGAAAAAACAAGACCGACCAATGCTTGTCTGTGACTGTTGAAGATGATGGCGGGGCAGTTTGGAAATGTCACCATTGTGAATGGTCTGGGGCTGTTGCTGGGGCTAATTATAAACCAGATGGGCAGTATGTTAGGCCAGTAGAATACAAGCGACCAAAGGCTTTGCCAATGCAAGGCGATTCAAGCCAACCAATGATTGAATGGTTCAAAAGGCGCGGGATTAGTGAGCAAACAATAAGAGCGTTTCATATCACGCGAACAAACAGTTGGTTCGGAGATGGTGAAGAGCCTTGTTACGCATTTCCGTATTACAAAGATAATGCTCTTGTGAACGTCAAATATAGAAGTAAAGATAAAAAATTCAGACAAGAGAGTGGCGCGGAACGCACGTTATTCAACATTGATGGTGTTAAGCAACATTGGAGCCACACTAAAAGAAAAGAGGTTATCATTGTTGAGGGCGAGATGGATGTGCTTTCGATGTGGGAAGCTGGTTTTATATATGCAGTTACATTGCCAGATGGCGCACCCAAGACTGCAAAATTTGACGATAATGATAAAAGGTTTCAAGCGTTACAAAACTGTGAATGGTTAGATGAAGCAGAAAAAGTGATTGTAGCCGTTGATGCAGATGAAGCAGGGCAAGCATTGAAACTTGAATTGATTCACAGGTTTGGCAAAGACCGTTGTTGGACTATTGAATACCCTAATCTTCACGATATTGAGTGCAAAGATGCCAATGAATGTTTAATGGAGCATGGAGCCGAAGTTCTAAGGGAGATAATAGAATTGGCGGCTCCACACCCCATAGATGGATTATACACAGTTAAAGATTATCAAAAAGAGGTTTTCAATATATATGATGGCAATGTCCAGAAAGCCATTTCAACTGGTTTTTCCGAATTAGATGAGATTTATAAAGTAATGCCATCAACATTTTCCATTGTTACAGGTATTCCCAATCATGGTAAATCAAATTTCATAGACCAGCTTTCGGTCAATTTAGCCAAAAATCATGGCTGGAAATTTGCCATATTTTCACCAGAACATAGCACAGCCAATCATATCAGGCGGTTATCTGAAAAGGTAGTTGCCAAGCCATTTGATAGTGGTCCTAATCCCAGAATGAGCAAAGAAGAGCTTACAGAGGCAATGCTGTTCTTAGATAACAGATTCCATTTTATTGAAAGTGAGGATTCACTGCCAACGATTGATTGGCTGCTTGCTAAGGCTAGAGCAGCTTGTTTGAGGCATGGCGTAAAGGGTATAATCATTGACCCATATAATGAGATTGATGCCACAAGAGATGGAAACAAGCGAGAAGATGAGCATATCCGCGATTTGGTGAGCAGATGTAAGCAATTTTGCAGAACCCATGAGGTTGCAATGTGGATGGTGGCACACCCTGCCAAGATGCAAAGAGGCTCAGATGGCGCATATCCTCCACCAAGTCTGTATGATATTTCTGGTTCAGCGCATTGGAATAATATGTGTGATGTAGGTCTGGTGGTTCACAGAGATTTTGAAGCTGATGAAACTAGGGTTATTGCCAGAAAGATTAGAGAGCAAGGGTTATATGGGTCTATTGGCGAGGCATTTTTTAGATACAACACAGCAAGACATATCTATGAGGGGGTTTCACATTCATCTAATATTTCTCATGGTATATATGAAGATTGATTATGAAAGATTCAAATAGACAGATAGATGATTTTTATCCGACTCCGCCAGAGGCTACAGAGGCACTATTGAGCAGATATGAGTTCAATAAAGATATTTGGGAGCCAGCTTGCGGAAATGGCGCAATCAGTAATGTTTTAATCGAAAAGGGTCATAATGTTGTAAGCACAGACTTAAACGATTTTGGCTTTGGGAAAAGTAATGTTGATTTTTTGATGGAGCCGAAAGCACTTGCGCCTGATGTCATTACCAATCCGCCATATAAACTAGCGAATGAGTTTGTTTTAAAATGTATGGATTTGAAAATAGATAAATTTGCGTTCTTACTCAGATTGGCATTTTTGGAAGGGCAGTCAAGAAAGTCACAGATTTACGATGTATTCCCGCCATCACACATATTCGTCTTTTCAAAAAGATTGACGATGTGGCGAGGTGATGAGGAAAAGCCAGAAAAATCTACAGGCACAACTGCATATGCTTGGTTTGTCTGGTCAAGGGTTATGAATGAGTCAATTCAAATGCTCAGACACACAAGGGTTAGCTGGATATAATACTAGACAATACCATATATTGTGGTAATATTTTTAAGCAATCTAAGGATTGTCTCCGTGGTGAATGGTTTGGTCGCCTACACCGTTGGTTACTTTAAGGGGATTGGGTTTTGGCTCAGTCCCCTTTTCTTTGCTTTGTTTTTATCGTATAGTGCTTTAAGTGTCCCATTATGGGGAATTAAAAAGGGCTGTTCATATGAATGTAGAGACCATTGAGCTAGATAAGCTTGTACCATACCAAAAAAATCCCAGAAAAAACCCAAATGCTGACAAGGTGGCGGCGTCTATAAAAGAATATGGGTTTCAACAGCCTATTGTTGTAGATAAAAATCTGGTGATTGTTGTGGGTCATACGAGATATGCGGCATCTAAAATGCTTGGTCTGAAAGAAGTGCCTGTTGTTGTGGCTGATTTAGACGAAAAGAAAGCTACAGCATATAGAATAGCCGATAATAGGCTCAATCAAGATACCGATTGGGAATATAAGTTCCTCACAGAAGAATTAAACGATTTGATAAATGGTGATTTTGATTTAAGTAAATTGGGATTTGAAGATGCAGAGCTTGACAGCCTTTTATCTATTGATGATGTAAAAGCCGATTGGTTCAAGCCTGATGAGCATTGGAATGATATGCCATCATTCGACCATCAAGACCTTAAGCCTTACAGGACAGTAGTTGTTCATGTGCGAAACGCAGATGATTTGGCGGACTTGTCTCAAAGAATAGGCCAAGACATCAAAGACAGTGAACAAGAAAAGCGCAATGGTGTTCCAGTAACCTCTATGTGGCATCCTGTGAGAATAAATGATGTATTAAAAGATAAGGGATACACAAGTGAATAATCCACAATTTTCCTTATATATCCCATCAAAGGGAAGGGCAGATAGTAGATTGACTGCGAAGGCACTGGATTCAATGAAAGTGCCATATCGCCTTGTGATAGAAGAACAGGAATACAAAGAATATTTAGAATATGTCCCAAAAGAAAGCCTCTTGGTTTTAGATAAAAAATTTCAAGATGAATACGATACCTGTGATGACCTTGGCGCAACTCGTAGCAAGGGACCCGGAGCCGCCCGAAACTTTATTTGGGAACATTCAATCTCAGAAGGTCATGCTTGGCATTGGGTAATGGACGATAATATCAAATCGTTTCGCAGATGGAGAGATAATAAGCGCATTAAGTGTTATGACGGGACACCATTCAAGGCGATGGAAGATTTTGTCTTGCGCTATAAGAATGTTGCTATGGCAGGTCCAAATTATATGTTCTTCGTGGTAGATAAGTGGGCAAAAGATTATGGACCATTCACAGTTAATACCAGAATTTACTCATGCAATCTAATCCGTAATGATGTGCCTTTCAGATGGAGAGGTAGATATAACGAAGATACAGACCTGTCTCTTCAAATGCTTAAAGCAAAATACTGCACTATTCAGTTCAATGCTTTCTTACAGGAGAAGGCTAATACCCAAACTGTTAAGGGCGGTAATACTGAAGAATTTTATGCCAAAGAGGGGACAGCCCCAAAGTCTGCAATGCAAATGAGATTGCACCCAGATGTAAGTAAAATGGTATGGAGATATGGTAGACCTCACCATCATGTGAACTACAATAAATTCAAGAAACAAAATCGTTTAATACTGAAAGACGATTACGTTGCAAAACAAGGGGTTAATGAATACGGAATGAAATTAAAGACGATGAAGTAACAAATAATTTCCGTGGTACATTAAAAAGGGCAAAAAATATGGCTAATAAAGTTGGCAAACCAAAGAAGAAAACAATTGCTGTTGGAAAGCGGCCTGTTGGTAGACCTAAAATAGAAATAAACCTAGAAGAGCTTGAAAGATTAAGCGCATTAAATTGCACGATGCCTGAATTAGCGGCTTATTTTAGGGTTCCGTTGAGAACATTAGAAGATAGATACACCAATGACCCAGACATAAGGGCTACCATCAATCGTGGCAGAGAGGTGGGTAAGCTATCGGTTCGCCGTAAGCAAATGCAAATTATGAACGATATGAATAGTGCTACCATGGCAATCTGGCTTGGGAAGCAACTTCTTGGTCAAAGAGACAAGCATGATGTCATTACTGAAGATAGAGGCGAGACAGCCTTGAATGAAGCTTTTTCAGTTATAGAAGATTTGGTTCGGAGCAAAACTAATGACTAGCGTTAATATGTTTGATTGGACGCTTAGTTATCTTTCAAGCGTAGCAGGTGAATTTACCACATTGGCAGATGGCGGCAGATTATTTTGTTGGGGAGGAAGGGGTGGCAATTATTGGCTTAATCTAATCAAAGATGATGATGGTAATCCTCATGTAATGATTTATGCTTGCGCTGACCCAGATAACTTTCTTTTCCCAGTTATAGGGTATTGCGTTTATCACGATATAAATTATGAGATTGATGACAGCTTGCAAAAAGAAACAGGCTGAAGCGAAAAATCTTAATCGTCAGGTTTTGAAAAGTAAGTTTTCCATGTAAGGCTGTAAATTGCCATCGTCAAAATTAATAGTTTCAAAATTAAAATGAAGCATAAAAAAGCAATCGTGAGTTCAAAGGATGAATGTTCAAGTCGTGAAGCAAGATAAACTGCAGTATTTGCAAAAATTATCTAGTTCATTTGTTGATGAAGAAAGCTACGCGTTCAATAGTTTTGTGAAATGGGCTGGGTCTGCAAGGCAAAAGCAAATAGCACCCAAGGGGGATTGGTCTGTTTGGCTAATATTGGCTGGTCGCGGATGGGGCAAGACCAGAACAGGTGCGCAAGACATATCTGCTTATGCAATGGCAAACCAAAATGTAAGGTGCGGGGTGGTAGCCCCAACAAGAAGTGATTTAAGGCGGGTTTGTTTTGAGGGTCCGTCTGGGCTTTTAACCAGTATTCCCAAAGAGTGTTTATGGCAGGGTGATGGAAACGCTTACAATCGCTCTGCTATGGAAATAAAGCTATGGAATGGTTCTATCATACAGGGTTATGCGGCAATCGAACCAGACCGCCTTCGTGGTCCGCAGTTTCATAGAATATGGGCTGATGAGTTGGCGGCATGGAGATACCCAGAGGCATATGACCAGATGATGTTTGGCTTGCGTCTTGGTAAAAGACCACAGCTTATAATAACCACAACTCCTAGACCTACGCAGATTATTAGCAGTCTTGTGCGCAGAAAAGATAAAGATGTTCATTTAACAAGTGGCAATACATTTGAAAATCACGAAAATTTGGCAGAATCCGCACTTAAACAATTAGAAGAACGATACGCTGGGACAAGATTGGGTAGACAAGAGCTTTATGCAGAGCTTTTAGAAGATATTGAAGGGGCTTTATGGTCGTATAAGGGTATAGATGAGACAAGAATAGATAAAGAAGACGTGCCAGAATTTAATAGAATTGTCGTGGCAATCGACCCTGCTGTTACCAATAACGAAGATTCAGACGAGACAGGCATAATTGTTGCTGGAATTGGCATTGACCGAAGGTACTATGTAATTGACGATGTTTCTGGTAAGATGACCCCTGACGGCTGGGGTCGAACAGCTATTGAGATGTATTATAAGTATCAAGCTGACCGAATCGTGGCTGAGGTTAATAATGGTGGTGATTTAGTAGAAAGGCTGTTAAGAAATATTGATGAAAGCGTGCCATATACTCCTGTTAGAGCATCAAGGGGAAAATTGGTAAGGGCTGAGCCGATAGCGGCACTGTATGAGCAGAAAAAGGTTTCTCATGTGGGGGCTTTCAAGCAATTAGAAGAACAGCTTTGCTCTTACTCTGCTGGGAGCAGTAAATCGCCTGATAGACTTGATGCCTTAGTCTGGGCGTTGACAGAACTGAGCCAATCCAGTGGGACGGCTGTTTGGAGAATCACATAATGGCTGGCATCAGAGATTTTTTTAGTTTCCTGCAAAACAAATCAATAGAGATAAAAGAAGCCCCACAGGTCTATTTAAATACGACAAACACTACTCATTATAGGCGGGATAACTATGAAGCCTATGCAGATGAGGGTTATAGGCAGAACGCTATTGTTTATCGTTGTGTAAATGAGATTGCAAATGGTGCGGCCTGTATTCCATTCAAAGCATTTCAAGGCGATACAGAACTAGACCAACATCCAATATTATCATTGTTAAGACGCCCTAACCCTATGCAAGCAGGGGTTGAGTATTTTCAAGCGGTATATTCATATTTGCTGTTATCTGGGAACAACTACGCTATTCGCTCTGAAGTGGCGGGTGAGGTTCGTGAGCTTTATCTTTTAAGGCCAGACCGCATAAGAGTTAAGCCTAGCAAGACCACAACGCCAGCTGGGTATGATTATATAATCAATGGCAAGGTTGTAAAAACATATGATGCCAACCCGCTTACAGGTGAATCTGAAGTAAAGCATATGAAGCTCTACAACCCATTAGATGATTACTATGGGTTATCACCACTCATGGCGGCGTCAGTAGATATTGATAATCACAATGCCATCAACAAGCACAACATCAGTTTGCTCAACAATGGCGCAAGACCCAGCGGTGCTATAATATTCAAGCCAACCAGCGACAGAGGTGTTGCTATGCAACTGAGCGATGGGCAACGCCAACAATTACAGGATGATTTAGATGTTAAGTTTAAGGGTCCAGCTAATGCAGGTCGCCCATTATTATTGGAGGGGGATTTTGATTGGCGTGAAATGGGTCTTAGCCCTAAAGACATGGATTTTCTCCAACAGCGAAACATGGCGGCGAAGGATATCGCTTTGTGTTTTGGGGTTCCATCTCAACTTATTGGTATTCCTGACTCACAGACGTATGCAAATGTCCAAGAAGCTAGGCTGGCTCTTTACGAAGAAACGATAATGCCGCTTGCTAGAAGAGTGCAGTCTGACCTAAATGAGTGGCTGACTCCTATTTATGGCGATGATATTCGTATTGAATATGATTTTGAAGCAGTGCCAGCTATGACTGAGAGGCGGCGCAGGGTTTATGAAAACGTAACACAAGCAGTCCGTGAGGGTATTATCTCTCGTAATGAAGCTAGAGAGCGTTTAGGGCTTGAGCCAATTACAGGGGGTGATGATGTCTATATCGCGGCTAATCTCTTTCCACTTGGAACCACAGAAACCGCACCAGCCGAAGGACAGGAGGCCGAACAAGATGGTAAAGACGCTTATGGAATGGGTGAAGAGGTTAAACAGGAAGTTGAAAAAGACGTATTTACAACTGAAGGTGAGGCTGAAGATAGGGCAGAGCAAATAGGTTGCATAGGCACACACTCACATGAGACTGCCAATGGCGTAGTCTTTATGCCTTGTGAATCCCATGATGATTATGACCGCTTGACCAGTGAGGTTCTTGATGATGATGCAAAGGCGGAGAGCGATGTTGACACGCAACCTACTGACGCAATGGCGCAAGAGGCTGAACGTGGGCTTGCATGGCGCAAAGAATTTAACAGAGGCGGAACAGAAGTCGGTGTCGCAAGAGCAGTCCAACTCGTATCAAAAGAAAAGCTCTCGCCCAGAACAGTAAGACGTATGCACTCATTCTTTAGTCGGCATGAGGTCGATAAACGTGGGCAAGGTTTTATGCGTGACCAAGAAGGCTATCCAAGTGCAGGGCGTATTGCTTGGGCATTATGGGGTGGTGATGCTGGGCAGACATGGGCAAGGCGCAAAGCGGCGGCACTAGACCAAGAGCGTGATGGCAAGGAT
>Ga0209337_1000592_pt1 | contig 29231 bp, 22 predicted proteins | sample LinPmetageLP53_FD_184044 | JGI IMG/M metagenome (GOLD analysis project Ga0209337, IMG submission 184044) | Marine viral communities from the Pacific Ocean - LP-53 (SPAdes) (version 2) | ecosystem: Environmental > Aquatic > Marine > Oceanic | place: Pacific Ocean | collected 2010-02-08 | reverse complement strand
TTTGGCTGGCCTATGAAAAACTTTTCGGTTTTACTATTCATATGAAATTTTGAAGAACTGATTTCTAAGTTTCCATTTGAACCACTTACAAAATTCTTATTCAAATCACCGAGCACAAATGTAGGAGCTTCCAATTTAATATTTGAACCTGAAAGAAAAGCAACCTCGCTCATCAATCCGAAGCCTTGAAATCCTGCAGGCACATTTCTAGTTCCAGCTACACCGCTTAAATCACCTAATCTAGCTTTTAACTCTACATCATAAATACCACTACCTGTTCTTTCAACAATATCCATATATGGCGTTGCTTGATTTTTAGGATTAGCATTTAATCTTATATATCCGGTTCCTACTGTATTATTTCCTGTTCCACTAATATACCTACCGGTGCTTACAACGACTTGACCTTCGGTATAATCTGTTGGTCCTCCAATTGGATCTCCGATTGAACCACTATCTCCTGTTATAGCAGTTCCAATACTTCCAAAATCTACGGAAGCAGTGAATTCTTTTAGTATTAAGTATGCGTCATTGGTAGTATCAGTTACTCCCGTAACTCCTATCTTCACATTAGAACCTGTAGCAGCTCCCGTTGGTATGTATATATCCTTATTAAAAACGCCGGTGCCATCAGCAGCTTTCCACATTGGAGCTGTTCCTAATACTAAATCGCTTTGAGATTGATTCATTACTTTTAAAGCTAATGAAGTTCCATCACCCACTTGTGTAACATTTCCAGTAACATTAATGTGAAGTGAAGAGGATGCAGCCCGATTTGTTGCCATACTGACACCATTCACACTACCAGCAGCATAACCAGCAGTCGCATGATATTTAGTAATCAAAGTTACGGGATCGGTAGAGCTACTTTTCCATCTGAAGTTAGCATCGACATCTGCGCCAAAGTAACGTGCCGTAGTTCTCGTAAAAAAACCATGTCCTCTTTGAACGAATATATTTCCAGCCAAACCATCGGGATCAGAATCTCCACCTGCATTTACTCTGGATGATGAAACAACCTGCACATATTCAGTATTGAAGCCTGTATCGGTTACTTTTTTGATTAACAATACCTCACCTTTAGCGAATCCGGTTACATTTTTTAAGGACATAGAAACTTCGTGAAGAGAGACATTTGATCCACTAAGAGCTGCTGAGTTAGCAACGAACAACTGACCACCAACAGCATTGACACTTTCTTTTTCAAAGGTCGTGGTAGCCATTGTTCCTCTTATTTTACAATTTTCAAATTCAGCATATCCATTTTCTTCTGCGGTTATGATAAATCCAGAGAAGTCGCTTACATAATCTGCAGATTTTATTGAACCATCTTTTCCTAAAATTAGATTTCCACCTTGTATCGTATCTGTTCCTATAGTCCATCCGGCTAAATTATTTCCGCCCTCACCTAATTCTACAAGTATATCACTGTCAGCAGTTCCAGTGCCATCAAATATTTTCATTCCATAAACAGAACCACCATCGACTTCACCGATTCGTATTCTTTCTTTTGGAGTTCCTGCTGTATCATAAACAGCAAACCTTTTATTATTAGATTGCAACTGTAAATTATCACCAGGACTTTTTATGGTTGTAGTATTTACTTCCCAGCCACCGATTGAAGCCGAAACAAATTTAGCAAATCCATCTGAGGATAGTGACGAAGAAGCATTAACTACTGTTGATGTAGCGCCGGCTATAGTGGCAGGTAAGAATAAATTATTAACAGATAGGTTACCAACTACTGTGAGCGTATCATTTAAAAATTGTAGGTAGTTACCACCGCCCTTATCTCCTAACAGAATAGCACTGGCAGTTACATTACCTTCAGGCGTCAAATGAAAATCAGAAGAGCTTATTTCAACATTTCCGCCTGAACCGCTTATAAATTGAGTTGATTTTTTTCCCACAAAGAACGCATCTGCTTGAACTTCAAATAAGCTTGGATTAGTTCTAAACTTCAATGATCCACTAGCACCTACTAATTCCAATCCCACACCTTTGTAATCATCTCCACTATCCGGTAATACAGAACCACTGTATATCATAAAACCATATGAACCTGATTGAGCAGAGGCTGATATGAATCCTTGATAACCAACTGACCTCATAAAGCCTGAGCCTGTAGCACCATCTTTACCGGTTTCAGGTAATGTAGAAGTAACTCCACCTAAGTGCATACCACTTGCCGTGTTACCACCACCAATAAACATATTACTTTCTAAAACATTATCTTTACCACTTATAGACATATTAGCACCATCAAAGAGGGCGCCAGGAAGATATGCTACAGTATCTGCGATATTATTATTTATATCATAGAATTCAGCTAAGAACTCAAAAGTATCTGGTCTTTTATGACTTAACTCCGCCGGCAATTGTTGGCTAAATTGAAAAAATGATGGAGAAAAGCCTGTGTCTCCTGCAGGAGCGATGGACATGTCCGATATGTTCCATATGCCAGATAATACTCTAAATTGTAAAATACCGTCACCGACTGTATCATTTGCAAAAGTTTGATTAACTAATCCGAAATCTATTATATCATCTTCACCGGATTTTATTCTCAGAGCACCTATTCGCTTTCCATATTTACTTGATTCAGGTATGTTGATTGAATTTTGCTCATCAAAATATAGTTTATCTTGTTGCTTCATAGAAGAGCCTGAAACATATACTAATAAAACAGCTTCTTTTTTTGAACTTGCTTTTTTACCTACGGCGTTAAATGAAATAGAGTATTCCATACCACCAACCATATTGAATTTATATTTATCCTTTAACTGAAAGCTTAAGTGTTTCTTTGAATCATCAGAATCTGCTAGACTGCTAGATAATTCTACAGCATCTAATATAGTAGAATTACTATATGCAGCATTAGTTGATGGTGAAGCTATAACAGTTTCGCCATCGACACTGCCAGAAACACTCCAGTATTTGTCAATTTCAGATTGTAATATAAAATATCCTGTCCTTTCTGATTGACCAACGGAATCCGTATCCACTAGCAATTCTTTACTTTCTAATGGAACTTCGGATAATAACTTGTAATCATCAAAACCACCTTCACTTTTAACGTAAACTTTAACTTTATAAACATCACCGGAAAAGGTTTTCATATTAGATAATTTCACATCAGCATAAGAAACTAAATTATCAGCTTTATATGAGCCAGTTGGCATATTTTCATATTCTACCCTAGCCCTAGAAAAAATAGGAAGTATTATATTTTCACCATTATTATTTTTATTTGTAAACGGTAACTCAACAAGAGCTGTTTTATCATTTACTAAATCTACAATAGAAGCGGTATACATAGAAGCAGATGCATTAGCTACTCCTTGCTCTTTCAAAGTATCGAAAGTAGGTGATTCATTTAAACCAGCGTCATCCAATGTTACGGCTGGATAAAAATTAGAATTTGAAAATGTATTTCCTAAACCAGAATCGAAAAATCTTACTACTGCTCCGATATGAGAAGTATTAAATCTAAATGACTCAGAACCATCAAATTCACCTATTTGTAACTGATACGGAAATGTTGCTGGAGAATTTGTTTTTGATAAAAGGCCAGATCTTTTAAATGCACTATTTTTACGAAGACCTTTTTTATTCTTTCTTTTCTTACTTTCTATAAAAGCTTTTATATTTCTTTGTTTCTTAGGAGAGGTAGTTCCACCACTTCCTTGTTGAATATCACTATCTATGGCGCCATATGGTTTAAATAGTAAATTAGTATCAGTAGACACGCCTTCTACATCAAATAACGCTGATGTTATAGAAGCGGTGCTTTCTGACCTCACCATAGTTCCCTTTCTTATTTCAGTAACATTAATTCTTGGTTGGTCAAAGAATTTAATTATTTGAGTATTAACTGCTGTAGGATTTATGACTATTTGCTTTGTCAACCTAATATTATAAGCACCTTGATATTCAACCGGCACAGGATCTACATCACTAAAAATAGTTGCATCATCTGGAACTGATTCTAACTCGCCAACAATTATTAATGTTGCTATTCCTGGAGCAGTATCGGAATATATTTCAGCTGATACCCTTCTAGCAGTTCCTTCCAAATATTCGGATACAGGTTCTAAATATATACTAGCACCTTCATTGTCAATAAAATCCATTTGGATTTCGACACCATCTTTCATAAATGGTGAAAGTTCTATAAGAAAAGAACTTTTTCCTTGTGGTAAGCTATCAGGAAAGTCTGAAACTATTATATGTCGTGATTTATCAGTCTCGTCAATGAGAACATCGATTTCATCTAAATCAAGAAGCTCGTTATATTTTTTTACTATTGACATTTATACCTCTACAATGGTTCTTATATAAATATTAAAAATTTAAAATTTAGTATTTATTATATGTATAAGGTATGGAGATTATCGGTATGAAAAAGAAATGTTCTTTTACAATAGATGAAGATTTAATGAAATGGTTTAGAGGTTATGTGAGTGAAGAAAGCACCACTATGTCAGCGGTGCTTAATCAACACATTTTGAAATTAAAAAGAGAGGTTAAGAAACCTAAGAATTTACTTTCTAGTCAAAAGAGACATTACTAAAGTTATTCTCTTTCTTAATTTCTAATAGGGTATCTACGGCATCTCTCATAGAATCTATATGAGAAACAATCATAGTGAATTGGAATTGAGATTTCAAATACTGAAATAAATTATAAACCGAATTTAAATTATCGGAATCCATCGTTCCCCATCCTTCATCAATAGCTAAGAAGTTAGCTGCTGGTAGATTAGATACATTTATTAATCCCACACGCATAGCTAGGGATGAGATAAATCGTTCCATACCGCTAGATAATTCAAGAGGCCAGACATTATCATCATCGTATACTATGTAACAATTAATATTCTTACCATCCATTTCTAATATCATAGAGAAGTCCACAATTTGTGAAAGTATATCATTTATAGCACCCTCAATAGTTGGAAGTGCTTTGGATATTAATTCGTATGGAACACCATCACGTTTAATAGCATCCATATAGTATTGATAAGCAGCATGTTTATCTTCTAACTCTTCAACTTTGTCTATACTAGCCATTATGTTTTCACGATTAGTTTCCAATACCTTTATCTCACCATTTACTATTTGAAGTTTTTTATCCATATCTTCTATGAACTGTTCTATAACATCAGATTGTTGTTGCGCATCTTCGATATCTTTAATTAACTTTCTATTAAATATGATATCCATTTCTTGTTCATGATATATATTAATCTTATCTTCAATTATTGCTAATTGACTTATTAGATTTTTTCTTCTTTCAATAGTTAGTTTTTCTTCGCTATCCAATTTACTTACATTAGCAGTAAGTAAACTAAGGCTCTGTATGGATTCATCTAATTGAGCTTTATGCGATTCTATATGAGATAATCCATTTATTATAGTATCTAAACTATCAGATTTTTTGACAAACTCATTAGCTAATAACTTATCATCATTTAATTTCTTTTTAGTTTCCATAGCATCTATTGTAAATGGATTCTTCATACAAAAATCACAATCAGGATCATATTCTAAATCACCAAGCTTTTCAATCTTATCTAACTTATTCTTAACTTCTATTTTAAGCTTATCAATTTCGATTTGATTAGTTGACTTTTCAACACTATATTGTTCCAATTGGGCAAACTTCTTATCCACTTCATTTTCAATAAAGATATTTATCTTCTCATTTAGTTCAGTTTCTTCTACTGAAAGTTGTTTGGATAAGGTTGCTATTTCACCTACTCTCTCATCTACAGCATTTAATGAGTTAGTTAACGTAACCTTTCTTTCCTCCAACTCACTTATGCTATCAGCAGTTTCATCTACTTTTTTAAGCTGCTTTGTTAAGCCTATGATTTCTTTATCACATTCTTTCTTTTCTGTTAGCAGAGCTTTTCTTTGAACATCTAACTTTTTAAATTTCTTCTTATCTTCACTAAGACTATCTTTTATATCTGCTAACTGAACATCATAGTTAGTTTTCTTAAAAGATTTCAAAAGAGAACTTACATCATGTATCTCATCAGCAGCCAAAGTATAAAGTTGGTCAAATACACCAATCCCCATAAATTGCGCAAGCAAGTCCTTTCTTTCTTTCTGTGTCTTATCAATAAAAACAGTTGAGTTAGTTTGAAGAGAAAGTGCTGTCATAATAAAGTCATCATAAGTTCCAATAACCTTACGAATATTGACATCGGTAGTTCTTCTCTGATCACCATTTAAAGATACCTTTTCTCCATCGTCAGCAAATGTATAAAAATCAACATCTACCTTTACGTGACCAGCTCTACCCTTCTTACCTTTTCTTTCGATGACATACTCAGTTCCTTGAACCTCTATCGTAGCTTTACAACTAAATCTATCCTTTTTATTATTAAGAACATTTATAGCTTTATATGCTCGAGATGAAGTGTCGAATAAACAGAATGAGAGAGCATCCAACAAAGATGATTTGCCACTAGCGTTCGGAGCAAATATACCGACTATCCCACTAAGCTTAGTAAAGTCAACAACATTATCTTCTCCATAAGAAAACATATTATCAAACTCAAACTTCTTAACCTTCCAAGTTACCCCTCTGTTAATATTATCTTCCGGCAATCTATTATTGAGTTCTTCATTTATTTTCTTAATATCTATAAGAGTTGCTTCATCTACAAAATGATTTGTCTTTAGATACTCTTCTATCAATCCATACTGATAGCCTGTATCCATTACGTTACCGACAGCTATTCTTTGTCCTCTAACCTTTTCAATAGAACCGAATGAGTCCGTTTTTGTTACAGATACTTCTTTTACATTATACTTACTATGAATTATGCTCATAGCCTTTTTAAGTTGAGATGGAGTTGTGTCTGAAACCCTTACTCTTAAACGAGCTTTGCTTGGCATATCAGGACAATCTGGAAACTCACCATCTTTAATATCTAATGTATAGTAACCATAATCATTTATAACTTCTATATATTCAGAAGTTCTCTTTGGAACATCCCATAGTAAATAACCATGCGACAATCCTTCACCGTGATTCTGCTGAACTAATGAGCCACAATAAGATATGGTTTCTTCTTTATTAAGATGCTGTCTCTTATGAATATCACCAAGTAGTCCTAAATCATAACCATCAAACTTTGCAATCTTAACATCCGATGGAAGAAAGAATCCTAAATCTGTTTCAGACTTATCGACTGTTCCGTGAAATAAAACTATCTTTGTTTCACCTTCAAAGTCTTTAGCCTCTATATAGTCATCTTCTTTTTCCCACACATCCCAAACAACAAATTTAACATCAGCGCATTTATATACACCACTATCTTTTAGGTAATGGAGATTAGGATGTTTTAAGTTATTTACAATCGGAGACAACACATCCATACGAGAACGATTATTTAGGTTACAATCGTGATTACCTGCAATAATTATCGTAGGACATATATCTGCTAGATTTTTAAATAAGCGAGATAACTGATCGACTAGTTCAGGCGACATCTCAGTTTTTGAATGAGCTATATCACCGCCGATATAAGCTACAGCATTGTCTTTATGTTTTTTTACTTCTTCGTAGGTTCTTTCAAACACTTCTTCATATTCTACGTGTCGCTTTAGATTTCTGATTTGAATATCAGAAATATGATGTATGTGTTTTAGTTTACGAAAAGGCACTTTTACAACATTTTCTTTAATCAAGTATTATCCTTTAAGAATTTCTTCACTTTGTTTATTTGTTTATTCGGAACAATGAAATCCCAAGCCGTTTCTTCATCCAATCTACCAGTTTCATAATATACAGTAGAGTATACCAAACCAAAGCTACTAGTAAGTTTTTTACTGATTCTAGCATCATCGACATGAACTTTCCACTCGTCATCATTAAATTTCCAAATATTTTCTTTGTTTACCATCTAATCTCATCCTCATTAAATCAGAAAATGAAGTCTCTTCTGATTTTTTAATAAGAGTAGTTACTTTCTCAAATCCCATATCAGAAGGATCTTCTTCTTTTAGTCTTACAAAATAGACATTGATACCATTCTTCATTAACTTATCAGTTAATTTTATTGCGTCTTTAATCGCGTCATTGTCTAATAATATATATATAGTTCTAACCTGTTTTTCATATATTTTTTTCATTAATTTTTTAGGTATTGTTTTACCAAATAATGGAATGGCATTTCTTTTTATAGCCATCGCATCAAAAACACCTTCACATAACACAACCGGCTCATCCCAATTAATAAATAAATCAAAGCCGATTACATCTTTAGAGATTGGTGGATTCTTATATTTCATTCCGCCGCTGTAGATATCCCTTCCAACAAAATAATTAATATTGCCTTCGGAATCATACGATGGCACTATGATACGATTGGCGTATAAACCCTCAAAACAATACCCTATATTGTATCTTATAATATCAGCCATACCCATACCCCTCTTGGCTATATAACTCAAAGCATGCCGTTTAATAATGCTGTCCCCGCCATTCCAAAGTGGATGAAATTCTTTTGGTAAATGTAATGTTTTTCTCTTGACTTTTGAGTTAAATGATGATAGTGATTTTGTCTCTCCCACAATATCTTTTAGCTCATCATATTGCTCTTTATTAGCATTTAGCTTTCTAAATAACTGAAATAATTTATGACCACCTTGATTGGATATCCAACAATGCCATTTTTGTGTCTGTATGTTTATTTGAAGTTTAGGTTTATGGTGAGATGTAAAAGGAGACCAATACATATATTCATTGGCTTTCTTTAGTTGTCTGCCTCTATTTCCTATAACTCTATTCAGTAGATTTACTATATCACTCATTGATTAATTCTATAAATTTCTCTATGTTAATAACTGCATAAGTTTTAGTTCTGTTTCTTTTAAATATCAGAACAGGATCGTAATCACCGCTATTTTCTTCTGCTTGTTCCAATGATTTCCATATATTTAAAGCTTCTTGATTCTTACATTCAAATGAGTAAGGGATTAGTCTACGAGCCGCTGGAGATAGTTTGATATCTTCACCGGATTCTCCCATTATAGCAGATTTAATATCATCAGGCTCTAACTGATTAAATGTTTCTAACAAAAGATCTCTTACATTATTTTGAAGTCTCTTGCCTTTATTCTTAGCACTTCTTGATTTCATAAGTTATTACTTTATACTTGTTATACTTGCTACTTGTTATACTTGTTACTTGTTATACTTGTTACTTGTTAATAGTTAATTACAAATTTAAAAAACAAGGCATAGTAATTTAATTAAAAAACTATTCAGAATTTTTTAAAGGAATTGTATGTTAACATTATTAATATATATAAGACTAAAACCTGTTATTCAAATATTTTTTTACTTCTTTTTGAGCCCATCTTTCAGCTCGTTCTTCCCACTTATTATCATCGTGAGGATCTAATCCATCATACTGAGCCATTGTTCCTGCTTGAGCGTATTTCTTTATAAATTTTCTCTTACCTAAGTTCTGAGCATCTAATGCATGTTTTATCTCGTGCAATACAGTTATCAAAAATATCTTTACTGATTTATAAGATGGTCTTAGTGTTATTGTATCCGTTTCAGGTATATATTCACCAAAGTTCTTACCACTACCTATTTTCACTTTAGATTTCAGTTTATACTTCTTAATCATTCTCTGTGCAGTATCTAAATAGTCTACTCTCTCTACTAATAAATACCCCATAGCTTTTTTATAAAAGGAAGCCATTGATTTATTTCTTTCCTTAAATTCATCAGGATCTTTTATAAAAGCTGCATATCCTTTTGGACCAGGTGAGTTTGTTGATGTCGTAGATTCTTCTAACTCTTGAGTATTCTGTTCATCAAAATTATCACCGGAAACCCAATCTTCCCATTTTTCAAAATGTGCTTCAAAGTCTTTATCTATCTGAGCTACATAAGCAGTCTTTCTTACAGCATAATCTTCTTCCTCACCTTTACCATAGATATAATCAGCTTTAGGAAAATCTATTTGTTCATACCCACCCCTTTCATACCAAGGTTCAGGTTTTCCGCTCAAAATACCTAATTTTCTTCTCTTATCTCCTCTGATAAATCCTGTATCTGGTTCTCCTTCGTCTCCTGTGTAACCAGCATTAGAAGTAACTTCCATCATTTTTTTAAATTTGCCCATATACTATCTCCGTTGAGTAAATATACAAACATTTAAGATAAAAGTCAAGATATTTTTTCATTATGCGTCAAACCTAACTACAAACCCCAATGATAAATTTTTATCATTTTTAATTGGAGCAGATAATTGTCCTACCGCTAAAAGTTCATCAAAGTCATTGTATAAACCTACCTTAGTAACATAAGGTGCAAAATCAGAATGAGTAACGAATGCTTCATATTTAGTAGCAGCATTAAAAGAACTACCATATGAGCCTGATTTTGTTACAGCATCACCTATTGGAAAGAATTTCCAAGACTCATCTCCGGTTGAAGTTATACTACCGCTTCTTTCAAACGTAGCTGAAATATTGGTTGTAGAGTTGAATTCATTTTCACCAGACACGCATGTGTATGAGTATTCATTTATTGTAACCTGTGCCTTATATTTCAAAGAAAATCCATCAGAACCTTTTCCAGTTCCGACATTTATAAAATTAGAGCCGGTATTTGTAAAAACTAACACTCCTTGTTCGTAAAAAATATTACCAGCGAAACTAGCGGTAGCGTGAATTTTATCATCATCAGCAAATCCACCCGAAGCAAATAATGCAAAGCTAGAGGAAAGGCTTGAATCATACAAGTTACCTTTTCCATCATCTACTATCGTAACCGTAGCACTAGTGCTGTCATCTTCTAATTCTATTGAATATGGTTTAATTCTTTCTCCGTATAATTCTTTAGGAACTGATATTATAGATGCTGATTTTTGCAATAACCTATATTGCTCGGCTTGATTTGAAGCAAAATTATTCCACGGGTTTATAGAGGCAAAGCTTCTTCTTATGCCGGAACCTCTTTGTCTATAATATCTATTATTAATCATAAAGTATGATGGAATATGATAGAAATGTTGAGGTGAATCAGTTTCTGTGTGATATGAGGTTTTCTGAGCTAATGCAGTTGTAAATCCCCTATGGCTTCCACTTATGGCTCTAAAGTTATATACATAACTACCACTATCAGCTTCGGTTAAAGTAAATTGTTTGTAAACTTTAAACGGTGTTTTATCTACATCTGTCGGGTCGAGCCTTTTAAACATGACCTTTGTCTCCCAATCTTAGAAGTCTAATTTGACTTTGATAATCGCTTCTCTCGAATAAGATTTCAGTAATGGTTTGCTCAACTTAGCAACTGCCAGTAATTCACCGTCATCATTATATAATCCAACTTGTGTAATAAATGTTTTTGGATTCTTAAAGAATGTCGGTTGAGTTAGAGATCCATCAGACGCAGTAGCAAATGTTGGATTAGAACTAAAGTTAAATTCTTTGTTTGGTATTCTACAAAAGTAATGCTGTGATGTAATTACTTCTTCTCTTCTTGCCTGAAACTTAGCACCACCGACAAATTTCTTAAAAAACTTATCATTATTTCCACCTAAATCATTAGATGTAGTATTTGTTCCTATTGAAGCAGAAGCATTTAATACAGGACCATTTAAAATTATAATACCTAAGTCGGGATAAAATAATCCATATGAACCTCCTGGCTGATTGACAGCAGTTGTATTAGTAACTGCAGTTCCTGTTGCAATAGAACCACTAACGACATTAAATACCCTACCACCTTGATTTACAGTAGGATTAGTAGTAGCACCACTGTCGTCAATTAATTTAATTCTAGCATCAGTTGAGCCCAACAGAGTATCACTACCACTTAATTCTAATTCCCAGTTGCCGGGATCCATCTTTTCTCTAAGTTGTTGTCTAGCAACTGATATAGCATATACATATTTTGGTTTTACATGAGCTCCGCTTCCAGCAAATGTAAATTGACTAATATTTGGACCTAAAAGTGTTTGAGATAATTGTCTATAAATAGCGGCTGATGCCCTATTCCCAACAACTCCAGCTTTTCCTAAAGAACCACTTCCATTAAAATGAGCGTATGCAATTGAAAATTGTGGTTTAGCAGTAGGTGTTGTAACTGGATGCTCAGAATAAACATCTAAGTAATGATCTCCAGAACTTCCTGATTGTGTAGATGATGTGTAATAAGCAGTTATTGTAGCTGCACCATTACCCCACATTCCAGAAGAAACTATATCTTTCGCATTTGATACCACATCACCTGATTCAGGACTTGCATCTGAAACTATATTAAACTCCTTATAAATAGACATAAATTACTCCTTTAACCAAATGAACCAGCATTAAAGCCAGCGGTTAATATTACTTTATTAGTAACTGTTATAGATATTGTAGCACCTGTATCGTTACCAATTATTGTTAATTGTGTTGATTTTCCTGTTGCGGTAGATCCTACTGATAGAGGAATCACACCAATTCTAACAGAGGATGCAACCAATGTTTTACTATTTGGAACATCGTCATCGCCTAAGAAAAATGGTGTAGTTGCTCCTGCACCACCTGCGCCTGCTGCATTTACAACTGTCATTGTAGCTACTGATTGATTATGTAAAATAAATGTATAAGATGTATCAGAGACATTAGCAGTTGTAGGTGTAATTACTGTAGCAGGTTGGTTTAAACCACCACCAGCATTAAATGTTACACTCTCTGGCTGAACACTAATAATAGGCATCTTTCTAGTGCTTTTTGGTAATGTTACCAACTTATATCTCATAATATGATTTTCATCAGGAAAAGCTTCTAATAATGGCATATTTTCAATTACAGCTCCATAGAAATCAGAACCGTTTGGATGAGATACATCAAAAAGTCTATAATCAACCTCATCGTCTGCCAAAGCGAATTTTGTTATGTTAAAAGCGTTAGTTCCTTGTGCTAATAATTCCCTACCTTTTTTGGTAAGAATAGCATCAACGGTAACTGTTGTGTTATTTAGAAATCCCATAAGATAACTCCTAATTTAAATGTTTGGATTTTGTATAATTTGATTCATATATAAATATACTAATATCAAATTTTTATTAATTAATATTCTATTTTCTAACCTTTTCTTCTATCATCTAAAAAATTTCTTCTTTCTTTTCTTCCTTCTCTTCTTACTATTCTTTTTACCTGTAATACCAGCACCAAGCTTAAACCTGTCTATTGCTGTTGTAAATTGCGTTGGAGTAAGTTGTCCTCCACTTTGTTCTCTAGCTTCTTCAATTGCTTGCTCAGCATTTCTTGGTTTTACATTTACTCTACTAAAGAAAACTTTTTTATTTTTCTTACGCCTTTTTGGTTTAAATTTAGCAACTGTTCCTTCTCCGGTATCTAATGATGATTCTCCCGGAGCTTTCTTTACGAGCTTCGTTGGTGAAGTAAGTGTAATCTCAATTGGAGGACCTCCATCAAATGTAGTTAATGCAGTATTTTTTACACCTTCAAAGTAAGAACGTATTCTAGCTTCTACATCATTCAGTAAATAATCAGTATCGACATTGTAAAAGGATGAAGAGAAAAAGTTACCAATCGAAGCACTATTTGCTGTTGTATAATATTTTTCCATCCGTTGATTATTACCTCTCACAACTGATCCCGAAAGCACAGGTTGTAAGGTTTCAAAATACTTTGTATCCCCATAAGTTACCGAAGCTGTAGCATAAAATTTATCAGGCCTATTCAATCTCTGCCATAAAGATAGTTCATAACTACTATCTAAAAATTCTGAAGATGAGCCTTCAAAATTAGGAGCTGATCCTGAAATATTATAAACCGAAGAGCCTGATTCATAACTATACATATCTATTCTTCCATCATATGCAGAAAATTTTGTTACTTCGTATCTATTATCGTGATTGTATGAAGATGATATCGTAATTAAATCAATTCCTATATCTATAGATGAGCTATAGTAGAAGTTTTCAAACTTAGGAGTTTTACCTATTACTACTTTTGTTCTTTCAAATATGTTAGGTTCTACTAAAATGCCTAAATTTGCTTTAGCTCTAGCAGGAATCATTTTTCTTATTTGACCAAATAGAGATTGATCATAAAATTTTATTAGTCTGATATAATCCCAAAAATTATTTGGAGACTTATACTTTTTCCAATAATTATCAGCAACATGCTTTAATCCTCTATATTCTAATTCTTGCAAGTCTCTAGGATCACCTAAAAAGTTATCAAAATTTAAATTAGCTACAGATTCTATTATATCTGTATTTATTACATCTGTTGGTGCGAAATATACACCGACTTTGTTTGAATCATTCGGAGCGGTATCATAAGCACTTACTGTAGCTCTATGCTTAGCATTCAAATTAAATCCAGCTTTAATTGGGTTTGCTTCAATTCTTATTTTATTGGTGGTTCTTCTCATAGCACCGATGCTCGGTATATTACTCTTTGTTTCATCTACAACATTACTGAAAAAGTTTCCTGTAAATCCACTATGAGATCCTGAATATGCATTGGTTGAATTAGCGCTGATGTCTCTAATACCATCAGTATCTGCGCTTAAATCGTTATTATCATCAAATGAATATCTTAATATTAAATTACTATAAGAAGATGAAATAGAATTTCCGTTATAAGCCTTTGGATTTCCTACGTGGTTTCTAAAAGAGCCGGTGTTTAATACCTCTGTCCAATGTCTATATTCCATCATAGAACCACTAAATTGATCACCGACACCTACTATATCTCCACTACCACCTATATAAATTTCCCCATCATTGTTCCAACTTTGGTTGTATGATGATGATGCGGCTATATCAGTTACCATCGTAGATTTAGAATATAAATTTATTTTACTTCTGCTAGCATCATATTTACTTACATGCAGTTCAAATGATTGAGATACATTTGGATTATCGCTTCCAGAAGTTCTTCTAACCATTACAGAAAAGAAATCTTTATCATATACAGGAAAGTTAGATGATGACATTTCCTTTAATCCATCAGAACCACTAATTTGAAAGGAAACGTAGCCGTAATTATCTATTGAATTATTATCTTTTAGTCTAATGAAAAAACTAGAAGATACATTAGGGCTAGTTGGAGCCTTTTCAACTAATATTTGATTTGAGCCCGTAGGAGTTCTGAATCTAAATTCTATAGTATCAGGCTTTCTTCCCGTTGAAGAGTCGTCAACCCAAGGAGTTTTAACAAATTGAGCACCTCTAAAATCTAAAGCCTTTGTAAATTTTCTTCCAATTTCAAATTGAGGAGAAGCATTATCTGGCAAATCAGGTCCACCATACTCTTTAACTCTTAGAATTGTAGATGGTATTCCATAAGCACTTATCAATCCTTTAATAGCTCTAACGCTTCCTTTATTCTTTAAGTAGTATGGCATGTTATTAACAATACGACTCATTATTTCTCTCGAAACATCCCTTTCCGGAACACTTGACAAGTTTGAAAATGAAGAACCAGTAACCTCTTTACCCAATGCAAATCTAGCAAGAGAAATTGTATCCTTACCATCATTTAATTGCCATCCCAATGATTTAGCAACACTCATAAACAATTCTTTAGACATACCCTCTGTTAACTTCTCTCTTCTGTCGTGTATATCACCCATAGCTTTGATATAAATCCATATATTATCAAAATGGTGAGCTACCATATTTACTAAATCTACATAGGTTTTATTACCGGGATCAAATTTTATATGCTGTGGTATGATACTACTTAGCTTATTAAAGCTATTTTCATCATATAAAGAGCCGCTTTTATGTTGTGTATTATACCAAGCAGCTGCTTGTGATGATGTGGTATGTGCTAAGACATACTCATCTCCTACGGTTCCTGTTCCGGAAACTTTTGGATATGCGTTACTAAAGAACTCTCCAAGAGAACTTGAAACATATGATGATGATTCAAAATACATATACTTTTCAAATCCATCAAAATTATTTTTTAATTCGTCAATAGATGATAAAGCTAATTTAACATCAGCCGTAGACCCACTAACTCCATTGTAAGATGAGCTTATTGTAGTATATCTTTCGATTTCTGTTAATTTATATTTAAAATTCTGAATCCTCTTTGTTACTGAACTAAAATTTATAAAATTCTTAAAATTGCTATAGTCTACATTTATTTCAACACTATCCATACTCTGACTTAAAAATTCATCTCTTAATAAACCTGATACAGTTGTATCTTCACTTAGAATTTCAGTCTGACTTACATAATCGGTAGTTCTTCTTTGTATAGGACTTTCAGCATTCATCATATCCGGAGACTTTAAAACTACATCGCCAATTTCCGTATCAACAAAATCTATAATTTCAATATCTTCTTCAATAACATCAGCCATTTCTTTGACAACAACGACCTCGTCTAATCTTTCAATATCAGTTGGTAATGGTTCATATAACTTATAAACAACTGAATATGGATACGGCATTGTTACAAAATCTTTTTTGAAATTGGTAGTTAAAAGCATCCTATTTCCGAATTTTAGATAAGTTCTCATATCATACGGATTATATACAAGATAAGAAACTGAAAAGTTTGAAAAATTTATTGGATTGCTGTCCTCTTCATAATCAGTAACATTTTCATTTGTATTAATTAATTCTCTACCAGCATTATTCCAATGCTTGTCTACCATTACTTGAGTTCCTTCTTGCTGAACTTGAACTATATTAGCTTCGTAATCTGCGTATATTGGTAAGTTTGTTTCTTGTGAATTTAATGTAAAATCCATAAATAAATTATCAACCCACGATATTCCATATGAGTTATCTATAGTCAATCCTTTCGCAGTATCCCAAGCATTATCTCCTCTTATCTGTAAGAAAAATTCAGCAGTTGTAAACCAATCGGATGGTATATCCATCTCCACCTCTACTGTATTCCACCCACCAGCATTTGGAGCATATGCAGGTTCACTTATAGTTTTATAAACATAGCTTATCGCAACATTATCTCTCGAACCCCAAACAGCTGCTTGCCCGTCCCAAATCCATTGTTCTCCTACGCTCAAAGCTCCATCCTTAGTCGGATTTAAATCGTAACTAAATTCACTACTACCATCATCATATAATGCAAATTGATTATAATTATCAGCGCCTGGATTTCTACTACCAAATATAATATCCTCACCTTCAGTTCCTTTAATACCAGCATTAAAGAAAAAACTATTTATAGGTGTAGAGTTCTGACCTCCGCTTTTCGCTACATAGACTTGGTCTCCGATTATACCGGTGAATTTATCGGAAAAGCCAGAATTCTCTGCAAATGCAACCTCATATTCTCCGGGCAATCCTTCAAAAGCATCATCAAATGGTCTTGTTCTACCAAATCCATTACCCCATTCTGCAAAGAAAGAATCGTCAGCAGTAGAAGATTCATAAAAATCACCATCTCCATCCTTTACTAAATATACTTGGTTACTACCAAGTATTGAAAAAAAATGTCTCCAGCTCTTACCATTTCCTCTATCGAACCAAGTCTCAAACTTACCATCTCCAGAATTTAATGCGTCATTAAACCCCTCATCGATGTCTATCCAAGCTCTTAGACCTTTATTATAATCCGTAATCTTACGACCACCTCTCGGGTTTGTAATATTATCCAAATCTTGTCCCAATAGCTTTGCTATAAAAATTCTATTTTGATCTTCAGCGCCAGTTCCATTACTATAAAATATTACAAAATGTTCTCGCCAAACTCCATCTCCTGTGCTCGCCGTTGGGTCTGATCCGGGATCTCTAAGTCTAGAAACACTCTGTATAAATCCATATCTAAAAATGTCATCGAATAAAGAAACTGTAAATGTTTCTCCATCAATGACTTGAGTTGTGGTTACATTCCTAACCGCAGGAAATAAATCTTCAAATCTATGTAACACTAATTTATTCGAGCTTACTGTAAATTCTACCTGTTTTACTTCCCAAACTAAATCATCCTTAAATAAAAATGCACCATCGCCATTCGTTGTTCCTGTTTGCCAACCTAAATTTTGACCTTGATTATTTATCCTTTGATACTTAGGCTGTCCAGCATTTTCTGTTTGATACGGATGACCATTAACAACATTCTCTCCAGAATACTGAACACTACTGACAGTTCCATCAGGAGCATTAGGACTATTTGCTGCACCTTTTGTTACCCATTGAGCACCTGACCATTCCCATTCACCATCTTCGCTTAACGTTCCCTTTTTCCAATATGGATCTTTTGCAATATTTGGAATCCATACCCATTTTCGAGGAATAATAGTTATTCCTGTATTGATTCTTGGTGATATGATTCCGATTGCCCAAGCTCCCGCTCCACCAAAATCTGATGTAGTTTGGCCTACTTCTCCGCTGAAGGCTGTTACGCCAAAATGTGGTATGAGCTCTGCTTCTGTCAATGGAGGTTTAATTTCTATAGTTGATGCATTAGATTCGTTATTTTCTAAATAACCTTCAGGTATATTTATCGGCTTTGTTTCTGCTGGTGGCGATGCAAATGGATTAAAATATCCATCTGGTGGAGAAATTGGCTCAGACTCAATAAATCTTTCTGTGGGATATTTTAATTGAACATTAACTCCTTTTCCAGCTACACTACTCTTTAAATCTAATCTAAAATTTATTGTATCGCCTATTCCAGCACCAAAATTAATCAATGATGGCATAGTTTGTCCAATTTGCATAAGTCTATGACCACTAGCACCATCCCAAGCTTCAAAGTCTTGATATAAATTATTTTGATCTATGAATTTTATGCAATTACCACCACTATTACCTTCACCCTTTACAATTTTTGCGTGATATCCAATAGCACTACTTCCAGCGTGAGGTTCACCATAATTAAAATATCCAGTAGTCCAATCATCTAATACAACAGCATCGCTGTGTAGACTACTATCCCAACCAACATTTATAGTAGCGGGAGTTCCTGTGTTTGTATCTATTGTAACATTTTCTAATTCTGCATTTTTTATTGCATTTAAATTTGTGCGAACTTTACTATTTTGATAACCTGTAAGATAAGCATTTGGAAGTTTAATAGTTCCACCTACCATATTTTCTGTGAATATAAACCCACCATCCGTTGGAGTAATTCTTATTATTTGAGAGTTATCATATTCAATTTTTGTTTCCGGAGGACTTAGTGCACTTGCGCCTGGTCCAGGAGGTCCTATTACCTCATATCCTTTAAACCCTATCTCAGCATCTATGTTTTCTGTTCTAATAGATTCCTGTAATTTTAAAAAATCTGTCTGATAGTTATATCCACCCAAAGAACTATCTGAAATATTCTTAGCTGATAACCTAACTTCTTTTCTTGTTGGAGAAATTGTTTCAATTTTATATTTATAATCTTCTATTAATAGTTGTTCAGCCGCATCTGGATTTTTTTCATATTCTGCTTTATTCTTATTGAATATCTTACCTTCATCATTTACATATATATTTTCCGGAGCAGGAAATTGTGCAATTGGATATATCTCATTTTCAAATCCATTTTTAGTTCTGAGTAAAACAGGATCTTCTTTACCAGCTAAATTTCTTACAAATCTATATCTAATTTTAAATTTACCAGTTTCGTAACCAAATAATTTTAGGTGAGATGATGGACTTAATTTTATGAAATTTTCATTTATACCTTCAATAGCATCATACTTTACTATGTCTCTATATTCAATTAAATTGCCAGCTTCATCCAATAGTTCTACAAGAACATAATCTCTATCTGCATTACCACCTTCGCCCCAATATCCATTTTCATAAGGTTTATCTCCAATCTTTTTGGTAATGCCACGAAGTAATCGTTGTTTATCTATATCATTTAGTTGGCTTGACATTATAACTCCCTTAACTCTCTATCGATAATACCATTAATCTCATCAGTATCTTTTAATTGTTCAACTGTCCTATTAACATAAAGAACTGTGCTTTCATCTTCATATAATTCGCCTGTATAAGGATTTTCAAACGCTTGAATTACTCCGCTTTTATCTCTAGTCAAAAGACTACCATCATAAGCAGAACCCGAAATCTCCATTCTGTTCATCATCACTTCTCTTTTTACTAAATATTCTTGTTCATCAGCGTTAGCTAAATTTTGATAAAAGGCTAAATCCTCAAGTTCTTTTTTTGTATATGGCATTTTTACCTCACAACTTTAAATGTAAAATTATCATCAAAATATTGAATAGTTTCTTCTGATGTTCCGCTACCGCTGACTACTTTAAATTCAAACTTATAAAATCTTTCTGCCTGAAAAGCATCTAACCACACATTAAAATAATTACCTTTAGAGTCACAGCTCACAAGTGAGCCTGTTCCAAATGGAACAATAACATCAGCAGTATCATCATCTATTATAGAGTAATAAACTCCATCGCCTCCGATACTTTCTACGCTTCCACTTGGTAGATACTTTGATGTCAAATAAGCTGAAGAAGTATTTGAATAAGACTTGGTAGGATATCTTCCTCTACCACTAACTCTAAACTTAATTTTAGATTTCTCTTTATAGCTATCCCTCATATTCTTCATATAAAAAACTAAATCATCTAACTCATCGCTATCTAAAGCACTTAAACTACCAGTAGACCATTTAGTATCAAACCACTCCACTTCTAATTTTGGTGGATAGATTGTATTTGTTTGTCGTGAGAAGAATGAAAAATTACCATATTTTTTCTTATTTCCCTCTTCGCCTGAGCCAGATATAAACGCATCTGCTTCAGCCGCGCCATTACCTAAACTTCCACTTCTTTTAATAACAAATCCTTCATTAGCATAAGTTCCATCAAGCCATTTATTTATAATAGGAGTAACATCCATCCTCATATCTTGTGAACCATAACTAAATGATTGCGAACCGTATACATTAGTATGAAAAGTTCCACCCTGCGCAACAGAACCTGATAAACTAGCAGAAGCTTCTAACCACCAATCTGCGGTGTCTGCGCTAGTTCTGTAATTCCAACTTGCACCCTCTGTTGTTCCAGGACTATCAAATCTAAACCCTTCTCCGACATCCCAACTTTGACTTACTGGATAAGCCCACAGTGATTGACTAATAGATAAATCGGTTGGATTAGCATCATAAAGATTTAAATAATATTTTGGGTTTGTAATTAATCCTCTGACTATAGATGATGAAATATAAGCCAAATCAAATTTCATAAGTATTCGAGAAACTTTAGCTTTAACTCCGCTATCATCAACATCTTTTCTTATTTCTAATATCTCATCTAAGCCAGTATTCATACTTCCTGAAGCTGAATATAATGTTGTATCCGATTCTGGATAAATAAAGTAATGCATTATTAACCTCCCGCTGAATCGCCGACTACTTTACCTTCAATATCAGTAGTTGGAAATTTTAGTTGAAAACAACTTGGGTCCATAGACGGATAAATAACTCCTTCCTTAGTAGCCGTTTTTATGTCATACAAGTTACCAGAGTAACCAGCAGATGTAGCAAATTTGTTTACGATTGTAACCGGTGGCCTGTCATTAGTGCTTGAAAAAGGATCTGTATCTTCAGGCGGAACGACTGCTGAAACTCCGTCAACCAACGATATCTGATAAGCTAAGTCTGCCAATACTATAGGCTGTCCAATTTGCCACTTATCAATATCAAAAAATTCCTTAACTCTCTCAATAGCCTGTAGAACAATTTGTTCTTTATTATATCCTGACTTTGCAAGTATATTGAACTTAACTCCTACATTAATAACATAAGCATCCTTTATATTTACAGCATCGGTAATCATTCTGAACTGAGTTAGATAAGTTTGTATATTTGATTTAACTGCTTGATTTACAGATGTTAAACTTTTATTGGCATCGTAACCTAAAATATACATATTAAGTGCCAATGGATTTTCAATTCTTTTAGCAGCTACTCCTGTGTTTCCTATTGTTCCAGCGGAAGGATCAATTTGTGAGTCTTGCACTATATAAGCCTTTGCTATATTACCATACTTAGGTGGCATAGCATACACTCTTGTTATGTAATCAGCTTTAGTGACTGCTCTTTGTTGTGTTTGAAAGTAAGCTAAAGTATTTTGTTTAACTTCAATTACGCTTTCAGCACCCTTACCACCAGAAGTAGGATCAGGATTAGTAACAGCTAAAGAATTTTTTGATGTAGTAACCAATCCAGCATTTAATCCAGTTTCATCAAGCGTAAGATTAAAAGAAGTTAGACTTTGTATAGAATTTGCTGGAACATTATGATTTACACCACCTCCGTATCTATAAGTTATAGTTAATGTAGTATTGGATGGTGCCTGACCATAAGTCTTTGTGTTTAAAAAGTTAGATGGATCAAATGAAGTATTCAGATATGATGGCGATCCGGGCAAACTAGATCCTACATTATTTGGATTAGGAACTATCTCTTCATCAGGAGAATCTGATATACCAGCCCCAAAACGAATCTCAGTTCTATTATCAGTAGCTACAAATGTTACAAATCTTCTAGAAGTTTTTAATAACTTCATTAAATAAGGTGCTTGGTCAGCGTAAGAAGATAGTTCGGGATCATTAAGTTCTGTATTTTCCATATCTTGAAATACGGTGTCTTGTGCTAAAAAATCAACTTCATACCAATCATTACCATCATCATCTTTACAAGAAATAACTTCAGTAACTCCGGCATTAGCTAATTTAATTCTAGAATATTTTTCAGCAGCATTGAAACTAAAAAATTCTGTAACTGTATTTCCACTTTCTATTTTTACTGATTTTTTAAGTAAATAGGTAGTGGGAACATTATTAGCACTTTCGTATACAGAAGTTTCCATTGGATCGTAAGAGCTAGAAAATTTAAAATTAATATCCTCTACTGTTCTAAAATTTATTCCTGTATTAGATCCCATAGTTCCACCAGCATTGACTTTTACAGCATATCTTAAATCAGGCTTTACTGTATAGTTTGCTCCTGTTCCCGATGATATAGCAGGCACTGTTTGAAATACTTCTACTATACCTGAAGATGGAGAAGCTACTTTTGGTTTGTATCCAAATGATTGTGCCATATTGTATACGGTTTTCTTTTCTTCAGCAAAAGCTAATAAACTTTCTTTAAATTGATTATCTATATAGTATGATAAAACATCTCCTACATAAGATGCCATTTCTATAAACATCATACCTGGTGATGATTCATTAAAATCATTATATGTATTTGGAAAATAAACTTTAGCAAATTCAATTAGATTAGCTTTAAATGAAGAAAAGTCTTTATTTAAATATCTAACTTCTTTTACTGATTTTTTAGAAACTGAATAAGGCATTTATTATCTCCGTTAAAAGTCGTAGAATGGATTTACTTCAAAATCGTTAACATCTTCATATTCTCCTGTATCTTCATTTAATACAGTGGTTTCAGTAGCTCCATCACCTACACTCAAATCACCCTTTTTTAGATTTAAATCTAATTGAGCAACTTTTTGATCTACATTTATTGTGAATTTCATACTAACATTGACAGCATTTTCTAATTCGCCGCTTGTAGTTACATCAATTGATTGTATATTTACATACGGTAGCCATTCACCCATAGATTCTCTTATGGCTTCCTCTATACTACTTGCAATATTTCCATCATCTGGCTCAAATAAAACTCTGTATAAGTTACTTCCAAATGTAGGATTTCCTAATCGCTCACCCTTTATAGTTAGTAAAAGGTTTCTAATATTAGAACGAGCTTGATCTAATGTTGTTTTTGTTTTTGCAAAAAATCCTTGATCTCCGTGACTTAAAGGTAGGGATACACCTATAAATACATTAGGATCTAAATCTTTTTCAAGTGTTGACATTATATCTTACCATCTTTTTTATCTAAAGCTTTCATCACGCCCCTATAATCTTTTGTTAAATCGCCCATTACATCTTGAACCGCTTTATTTGATGTATCAGCGCCTGCTGCTTGTGCTGTTTGTATAGCTGACATCTTTCTTTTATCCTCAGCACTGCCTAGCATACCACCATAACCCATAGCCTGCGCCATCTTTGAACTATCAAATGTTCCACCACCCATTGATGGATATTCATCGGTTTCACCGCCATTAGCAGTTTCATTTAAAATATCATTTAATATAGGATTTTTGGTATATGTTACTTCTTTTTTTGGTTTAGGTTTTCTTTTAGGCAAAACTTCCACAACACTTTCCTCTGTTAGAGGAACACTATTTGCCATTGATTTTATACCTTCGTTAATAAATATCTGTCTAACTTCTTTTTTAACTTCTTGTTTGACTATTTCTTTAATTAATGATAATAATTTACCTGATTTTGCCATTACTAACTCCTATTTTATATAAATATAACATTTTTAATTTAATTCTAATTTCTTAAAGCTTCTTCTCTATCTTTTTTAAGCTGATCTCTTTTCTTCTTATCCGCTATAGCCTTTGCTAATTTTTGTTTAGTGTCTCCAATAAAATTTCCTAACCCATCAACGGCTGGTCCTAAAGCATCTTTAGCAGACTTAACATCTTCTATTTCTTTTTCTATTTTATTTTGTAATTTGTCTTGAACAACTGATATAGCAGCTGCGGCTGGATTTAAAGCTGATCCTATTGTATTAGCTTCTTTTAGAGCAACAGCTGTTTTTTTAGTAGCCGATACCGTATTAACTATATTAGTGAGTTGTTGTTCAGCAGCTTGTAAAGTTTCTTTTCTTTTTTCTAAATTTTTTAATTCATCTAACAACTTTTCTGCTTCTTCAAGTCCACCTCCGCCTGCATTGATTCCCTTAATTATTACACTAGCTTTATCACCCAATACTTTAGATGGGTTATTTATTAAATTTGAAATCTGTTTTCTTATTGAGTCTCCAATCCCCATTATTTATCAACTCCTTTATCTATCCCCTCAATTATCTGATTAATCATTATCCACGAACTCCTGCTGATTCAGTTCTCTTATCAATATCATACTCCTTAGTGGTAACCTCTTCAATTTCTTCCCATTTAGTATCTGCGAACATAGATTCTAAGCTTGGTAACTCGCCATCTTCCTGAACCTTATCATCGGCTACAAAAACTTTTTTACTATTAAATTCAGCAGTAATATCTGGATTAGCTAAATTTAATCTTTCTGTAAGTGCGTCTAAAGCTTTTTCTATCGGATCATACACGAGATTTACTGCGTCTACTATAGCTTGTTCTTTATTAGAAGTCAAATGTTTTTTCATTGATAAATTGTGATTCCTTAAAGCTAATAAAAAATCACTTAAATATATCGCCAGCTCATTACCTTTAACTATAGGATTTATAGAATCCACAGTTCCTAAATTAATTTCTCCAAATTCGCTTTCTAAGTTTATGCTTGTTCTTGCTGCTAACGATATGTGTCTTGAAGAGTAAACATTTATATCACCATTGTTTTTGGTATTAAACACTATTGAATCAGCATTCATAGTAATCGTAGGCTTTGGTCGTGTTCTTTCCTTATCGTTAGCGTCTTTACCATCAGGAGCTACTCCTAAGTAAGGCGTTTTCATCTGACTTGCAACATCCGTTTTTAAAGGAATGTGTTCATTTGTTGTTATATAAATACTAGCATCATCATTATTAATGTTAGTTTTGTGACTAACGAGTGCACTAGCTTCTTTAAGATTTAATTGTTCACTAGCAACTTTTGATTGACCAACTGTTATTTTTACAGAAGGATTTTTATAATCAGGAGCACTGCTAAAATGAATGGATTGACCAAATCTTCCTTGTATTACAGTATCACCTTGCTTAATTGAAACCTTTCTATTTAACTTTATGTTCTGAGGAAAAACTAATCCTTCTCCTGGTTCACCAACTAACCTATTCATTACAACCCTACCATTTAAATTTAGTGGATTTGAATAATATAAAGACGATTCGTTTTTACTATTAATATATTTAGCAACATTAACTACTTCACCTTTTAATGGATACTGAACTATATGCTGGGATATTGGTTTTATAGGCTTGCTTATTCCAATAGAACCACCACTTTTTTGACTTACTGTTAATTGAACAATAACGGCTCCTAAGTAATTTAAATCTGGAGCTGCTCCATCACCTTTTAGTTTAGGAAAATTTGGTTCTGTTGGGTCTGTAAATACTCTGATAACTTTAGCCGGCTCAATCTCATAAAATTCATCATTATTTTGACTCATTTCTTTGATTTTAGAAACCACTTGGTTCATATTTACATATCCACCACCATCCTTAACCTTTCCGCTAATAGACTTTATTCTTTTTCTGTATCCGGGCAACTGCACTTTTATTCTCCGAACAAATTATCTGACTGTTCCGTTATACTATCGGAATGCTTTTGAACATCAGCGGCTACATCTTCAACAGCTGTCATAAGTTGCTCTTTCTCAGCATCAGTTAAACCAAACTCATTACCATCACTAGCTTTAGCTTCGCTTGAAATCATACGCTGAACTATAGCAGCCATTTTAACTAGTTGGTCATCATTCTTAACATTAATCTCTAAGTATTCTTTCAACATAGGAATAATTTGAACAGCCGTATCTCCATCCTTTATAAATCCAACAACTTCTTTCATAAGGACTTCTAATTGTGTTTTATTCGTTTTGGTATTATCATATATGTCTTTAAATAAGTCGGATAATGACTTACCCTCAAACACTTCAAAATCGCTAGCCATTATATTTACCTCTTGATATTTTAGGGAATAGTTACATATATAAATATAAGTTTATTATTTTTTTAACGAATATTTTTGCGCACAAAAAAAGGGAGTGAAACTCCCTTTTTTATTGTTATCGATGGGTTTAGGATTCTTCTCTTATTAAAGATCCTGTATATGATAAATCTACGACACCTTTTCTGTCGAATTCATTGTATAGCCTATGTTGATATTTCTTCATAACATTTATTATACGAGTAATGTGTTGGGTGTTAGAACCTGTCATCTCACGAATAAGGATATAAAGAGCCTTCTTATTGAAGTTCTCAATATTTTCTTTTATACGAAAAATATGTAATACAGAATCAGCAACCCTAATATCCTTATCTCTACTGAATATGGATGTAAGGTTATGTTCCCAAAATCTAATTAACTCATCAGTAAATAGCGCATTAACCTCTGAACGTATTCTTGCACTTTCTTCACCGACTATATTTCTTTTGTAATCTATGACATCTATCTTATCGTGAATCTTACCCATCTTATAATTCTTATTGTTATTAAGAATAAGATAGTTCTTAGCCACAATACTGAAGTAAGAGAAAGCTTTACCCTTACCTTCTTTGAATTTATGTATATTCATAACTAAGAAAGCAACCACTTCATTCTTAACCTCTATTGAATTACTATCGAAGTAATAGAATTTAAAGGTATGGATAATATTCTCAGCTAATTTGTCAAAAGCAGCTCGAATATGTTCATTATAAATTTGATTTCTTTCATGAGGATTGGTTGATTTATTATAAGCAATTATACCATCTTCAGTTCCCTGATGAAAATAGTAATTCTTTTTCTTTTTAGCCCTCTTTTTCTTAGGTTTTACTTGCACCACATTTTCACTTTTTGATGATGATACTGCTGTTGCCATTATTGTTGTTCTCCTTTGAACTTATCTAGTTGCTTTATTGTATTTTTAATTTGATTGAATATTACTCCGACTTCATCGTCAGCTTCAAAATATCCTTTGTAATCTAATTTTTTCAAATCTATGTTTACCTTATTTACTGTATTGATAAAATTCTCAATCCAAGATTCTAATAGCTCTGTTTTTGTTATCAAGTTCCATATTACATAACATGAAGTTAAGAACAAAATGGTCATTAATACAAGACTTATTTTTAAAATCATTATGTTTTCTCCTGTAATATTGTGATTAAAATAAGTTCAATCTCCTCACATCTTTTTTCTAAGTCCTTGACCTTATTGGTTAGATTTCTTACTGTTGTGAATTGTTTGTTATTCTTCTTCATTACTTATCTCCAAATAACTCTTCAAATAAATCAGCCGACTTCTTAGTTAAGTTAGGTGTTTTATTCTCCTTAACCACCTCTTTCTTAGGTTCAACAGCCTTCTTAATATTATCACTTATCTTAGTGTTAGTTTCCTCATCAAGCCTATTCCATAAATCAAATTCAACATGCGTTGCCATCATATCTGCTTGATGTAAGATGTAAGCTATGTTAGATTTCAGAGACCAATCGGGATTGTAAGACATTAAGTAAGTCTTATTAGCTTCCTCATACAAACCATCTGTTAGTCTTAATCCGATATACTCCCACTCTGTCATCTTAATACCGAAATGATTAAGTAGATAAATCGCTCTATCTGTTACTGACATATATTGTAACTTAGGATTATGTTTGAATATCTCGCCTCTATTCTTACGATGCCACTCTGAGTCCTGTGGTATATAGTAATCTTCTGTCAAGTCACCCACCTTACCTAAGTCATGATGCATAGCAGCAAATATTAATTCTTCATCTGTAAAATTTATTTTAGCTCCATCTTCTTCCCATAGCTTCTTAATCTTTAAAGCACAATCGGTAACGTGCAATACGTGATCTACATAACCACCCACCATAGCATTGTGATATGCGGCCTTTCCACTCGCAGGCGCCACCGACATCCTATCTTCAAAGTATTTATACATCTCTAATAGATTGTCTTTACGCTCTTCGTCAAACGTATCTTCGATAAGTTTCATTAACCTATTCCAATTAGCCAATATCTTTTCTTCTGAAAGTTGTCTCATTTATCTAACCTCGTATCTGTTTTTTGTGAATTTAATTGTTGGTTCATTTCTAAGTCTATTGCGATAGCCACTAAAAGATATTCTTACACCCCAACCAAGATGTTCTAATATTTGTTTTCTAGTAACTGATTTCTTTTTATGGATAAAATCTACAACCTTTTTATAAGAATCTGTATCTTCCTTTAACATTGATAAGCCATCGGTTGTTTCATTAATCATATTGTTAAATTGATTTATAGCGTTACTCCATTTACCTTTTTCAAATCTATCCAAAGCTTTCTCAGAATATTTTTCTCTCAGCAAGTCACTATCTAAGAAAGATTCTATGGTATCTATTAGTGCATCATCGACATCATAGTAGTAAACGCCATCGTCACCTGCGAGTTCGTGATAACTTCCATCATCTGAAAATAAATAAGGAACTCCTACACTCATACCATCAGTAGCGGATATAGCCCATCCTTCATACTTTTG
>Ga0209337_1000590_pt1 | contig 29289 bp, 43 predicted proteins | sample LinPmetageLP53_FD_184044 | JGI IMG/M metagenome (GOLD analysis project Ga0209337, IMG submission 184044) | Marine viral communities from the Pacific Ocean - LP-53 (SPAdes) (version 2) | ecosystem: Environmental > Aquatic > Marine > Oceanic | place: Pacific Ocean | collected 2010-02-08 | reverse complement strand
CTTTCTGTAAGCTTCTACAGGGTCAGCACCTTTATATTCTTCTGGCATACATTGAGGTGGAGGATGCCAACCTGTATCTGGTATTTTTTGACGTATATCGTCTGTATTAAGTTCTGCAATTTTAGCTCTAGTTTTATGTTCTTTAGAGCCAAATCGTATGTAGAACTCGTCACATAAGTAATCTGCTAATTCGCATAAAAAATCGTAGTGTCTACGAGATTGGCCTGTCCATAATGTAGCGGGATGCTTGGAAAAAGCACCATTGACATTCATATTATAGCCAACGTCAAAGCCATGAGTTCGTGCGACTATACTTAACATCTGAGCTGATTCTAATATCATCTTCGGTACATGCTTATCGCAGTGATAATGTGCTGCGACTAAAGGGTGTGGATGTAAGTAAAATATATTCATGATTTATCTAAAAATAACATAATACTACTTCCTGCAAATATCATACCGACACTGAAGGGTACGATGTAATGAATCCACGCTACAGCGTTTGCGTTAAATATGTCATGACTAAATATATAAGTAGATAGTGCAACTGTAATAGTAACACTAAATATAGCAGTTGTTTTTATCATAATTTTCCTTTCTATGGTTTATTTAAAATATAATCTAATTTATACCTAATTATACCTAAAATACTATCAGTGTGATTAACTTCTACATTATAGTGCTTATCTAAGTCACGAAGGATAAAAATAAGTAAATCACGTTGCTTTTTATTATCTTTTTCTAACATCGTTATCTTATCTTCAAGGCCGTCAATAATCTGATGTGAGTCCATAATATCTTCCTTTCTATTAGTGGCGAGAGTTACTGTTGGTTCACCTTTCACTCTCTTTAACTAATCCACGACCACGATTATTTGAGTGGAGCAAGGAATAAACAATCACTTAGCTTATAATTAATTGACTTACTCCACTCTATCTTGCGCAGTGTCTCAGCTGCTCAAGTAAGGTTCTTCTCTTTGCTTCATTGCTACTTACATAGCATTTTTATACTGGCTTGAATTAAGGACGTATACCTTCAACACCCGATACCACGCTGCCAGTGGCACTAGAGAATCTTACTCCTGATCAAGAGGTACGTACTCTCTAGCTAGAAACATTACAATAACAACTAGTCAAACGCTATTTTTTCTGTTTCTAATTAAGTATCTATTATTCTTTAACATTAAAATACCATTCTTTTTTAATCTTATCAAAATACTTCGTAAATGTGCTTGGAAATTCTTATGATTAACAAATCCTTCATGAGGCTCTAAATTATTATCTCTAATATGTTTATACAGTTCAACACGATTTAAATCAGGATTAGTGCGTATGATGTCCGTGAGCCACTGCTCTCGTTTCTTGCCATTACTCCTCTTAGGTTTCTTTTCAGTCCAATTAGTTTTAGGCTTTTCTTTCTTTTCCCTTACTCCATCGACCATGTAATATCCCTCCATTATCATAGTGTTTCGAATAAGAGTAGTGCCGTCATCTCGTTTAAGTTCACTCGTTTCAAAGATAGGCTCGACCCATGTTTTTTTAACTTTCGGCTCGTCATCTAAGTTGCGTAAAAAATCAGGGATATCTAATAAATCATCGGTCATAAACTATAACTTTCATGTTTTCGTAAAGTTTATCGTGCCAGTTTGCGTCAGCGTCCGTAAAGATTAATTTATTATCCCACTCGTCTAACTCATCATGATATTTATAAAGTTGTATCTCTATCGAGTATCCTATAATATGTCCGTTTTTATAATGACGGTTGTACTCTTTAACGGTACCATCTTCGAATGCATAACTTACTTCGTCATCGTTTACTGCGTGCCAATGATCAAGAAGCTGGATACGTTGACCTTCTAACACGTCAAATAATTTAGTGATACGTCCTTCTTGTAACTGGCGAGATAGACGGTCATAAGTACACTTATTACAATCTACCTCGCTTTCTTCACCTTCGAATACGACTTTTATTGTATATAAATCTTTGCAGTTCTCGCAGAAGGGAATTCTCATTGTTTGCTCCTCTCATCTATCATACGTCCAAGTACAAATATCATGAAAGCGATAGCAATTAAAGATAATAAAATTAATCCTAATAAAATATTAGTTATCATTTTGTGCTCTCCTAATTTTAAATAACTCTTTTCGAATGTGAATCAAATCTTTTATCTTATCATCTAGCACTCGATTAAGTCCTTTGATTTCGTGGTCTTTTATGGCGAGCCGACCTTCTAAGAGGTCGACTTTCATAATTAATTTTCTTTCTTCTCGTGTCATACCGATAAGTTATCTCCCTTAAAGTTTTCTACGATAACAGGGCCATGAATATTGCTCATAGTAGAATTTATTTCTTCTTCTCCCGTGTAATACCCGTGATAATATTTACTTGCTTTAAGATTAGGTTTCATGTTATGTAGTAAAGCTTCTTCGTGAGCCCAGCCTTGATACTTTTTACCTTGTATTTTAAGCTGTACACTCTCGATATATCCTTTCGGAGTATCGCCTTGAACTTTACTTTGGAGTTTAGCTAAGTCCCACTTCTTTTTAAAGGGAACAACTTCTTGCGTAACCCCTCCAGATTCGTGGATTACAAGATATCTTCTCATCTTTTCTTCTGCCATAATGTTTTTCCTTTCTTTATGGTTATTTCTTATATTAAACTTTTTTAAAACCCATTAAACATATTAATTAATTAAATTGTTCGGTATTTCCATTGAACGAAGCTTCGCTGAGTTATCTTTATTCAAGTAGAAAATGCAAAATTTACCCTTATCGTTCAATAAAAACTGGTAAACTCTATGATTATTATCTTTTTTACTTTTATCAACTTTAGATACGGGATACATAACAGTCTCATCTAAATCGTCAAACTCTTTCTCAGAATATCCGTGATTAAAATTATCTCTATTATATGTATTGTACATCTGTAGTAATTCTTTATTCGCATATAGTATGTTATTCATCTTATTTTCTCCTAATGTATTGTGGGACTCCCATCTAAATCATCAAACGGGTGGTCTTTAACTTTCTTATTAATATCTGGAACGATATTAATATCCATGATGTACTTAACATCTTCGATAAGATTAACAATATAAGAAATACGAGGGTACAATAAAGGACTATCGTATTCTTCAAAACTATATGTTTTTACTTTATCTGTAAAATCCGTGTAAGTAACTTTCACTTTGTGAGCGACCAAAAACGACATCCCTCACTATAATATAAACTTTTAATGAAGTATACAGGTTATGTTTTATCCTCTCTTTCAGTATATGATACTTGTAAATATTCTATTTTAGTTATCCAACCTTTTGGTATAGCGATAGCTCCACCTCCTGATACTTCGTCTTTGTCTTTACTATAAGAACGCATAATAACTACCTTATCTGGACTGTTAGTAATCATCCAGCCAACTTCTTGACACACTGCTAGTGGCGCATCGATAACATCTTTTATATCGAGCCAACCAGTTTCTGTATCACGTGCATCTAACCACGTGATACGAACCATTGGTGTCTTATTTATGTCTAATTTAAGAGATGACGTGCTGCCCTCCCTGTAGTTATCTGCCCACTTAGACTAACATTATTACCATCTCGCATACCATTTTTATAAGCTGCGCCGGCGGTTATACTTGAGTTACTTCTTCGTGTGCTTAATCTTACTCCATCTTTATGTAATCTATCATCGCAGAGCTGTAACTCTGTTTTATAAAGAGCAGGAAGATTTTTATTTTGATTCTCTATCTTATCAGAGGGATCGTGACGAACACTCGCTGTATAAAGTTCATTTATACGTTCACGAATACGGTGAGCAATACCTAATTCATAATTTCTTTTTATTTTATTAAGTTGTCGACCATCGCCTGGTAAAGGAGCAACATGAGAAGCTCCCATACGTTTAATAGTATCTGTAAGATAAGTAACCATACTTTTAGTAATCTCAATATTATGATCTCTACCGATTATATGGTGTTCTACTTTAGTTGATTCTTTATACATATCATCTACTACTCTTTTCGTACCATAAAAATATTTACAAAAATATAATTTAGAAGTACATGAGTATAAAGTTTTAATCCATTCATCTCGCATAACTGCTAACATCTTATCATGTAAGATTTCATCGGCATTGACTTCTTTAATATCCGATAAATTTAAATTATAAGTTGAGAGGAGTTCGTGCGCTTTCTTAAATGCAAAAGCAGCTTCTGCTTCACTCGCACCTTCGTCACGAGATAAAGCTAATAGCTTCTGTATTTTGCTTTTTATAGATTCTTTATTATCCATAAATTTTTCCTTTCTGTTACTTTACTATATTAATTATTTTTAAGAACAAAAAAACAGTTAATTATTCTTTTTTATCAAATATTCTTTAATATCTTCCCACCCTTCAGCTAAAGCTAATTCTTTTAATTTAGTATAAACAACGCCAGAATTTAGCTTCTCTGCTTCGTCTGTGTCGAATAAATAAACTTCTCTAGATACTTTTACTAATAGAAATACCGCACCTTTATTTCGTTTAAAAGACCTGTGCCAAGCTATCTGTTCTACTGATACTTTCGTCCGACATTTACTGGTTTCATGAACTGGCTTATCAATGTACTTACCTTCAACCCAACCCATGACGCCATTATGGCAATAAAATAAATCAGGGATTCCTCTTTCTATTGCAGTTTCTATTCGTTGAAGAAATATGTCAGGCCATTTCTTTCGACATGCCGTCCAAAGATTTTTCTCACTCACTTAATCTCTCCCCAACTTGCTCCTCTCTCAACGTCTACCTCTAATGGAACATTTAACTCAACTGCGTTCTTCATAAGATTAACTACTTCATTAAGTTTTTCTTCGCCTTCTTTAGTGCGAGGTACCGAGAAGTCTAACTCATCATGTATCGTTAATCCTATATCCATAATATTACTGTCCCATACTTTTAACATAGCTGCTTTTGTAACATCAGCGGCTGATCCTTGGATCAAGCAATTTAAAGCTTTATGCGTTTGTGCTCTTTTCAATATCATTCCTTTATATACTTCTTTCGCTTTCTCAATCGGATATGCTGGCTTACCAAAGTTATCCCAACCAGTTGGTTCGTATAAATTAAAATGTCTGCGCCTTCCTAATAAAGTTTTAATATAACCTTTAGTCGAAGCGAATGCGATAGCTTGATTGTTCAATGCTTGAACGAAAGGAACATTGCGATGATACTTCTCAAAAAGAGATTCTGCGTCATCAAAACTTAATCCTAATTCTGCTGCTAATTTCTTTTTTCCCATACCATAAGTCAAACCAAGATTAATAGTTTTTGCTTGTTTTCTCTTGATTCCTGCCATCTCTGCAACCATCTTATGGAAGTCAGTTTGTGTATCAGTTTTGTACTGATTTTGTGCCAATTTTGCTGATTCATTATTCGTCTTACTTGCGAAGTGAACGAGTAATCGTGGCTCTTGTTGTGCGTAATCTACACATACCCAATCGTGTTCTTCTTCAGGAATAAATAAACCTCTTACTAATGGTGCTAACTCAGGGTCATGTGCGGGTACTTGTTGAAGATTAGGATGTGACGAACTAAATCTACCTGTTACTGTTCCTGTAGAATGTAATTGACAATGCAATCTTCCATTAACTGATTTCTCAATAATCATATTTTCAATAAACGTACCTTTTAATTTATACAGTTTTCTTACTCGTAAAATTAAAGGGCTAATATTATCTTCTGCTGTGTTTAACCAGTCTTGAGTAAATGATGGTGATCCTTTGGCCGTGTATGTATATTTAATATTCTGTGAATCGTAAGCTCTCGCTATACTTTCATTAGCCCATACATTTACTTCTCCACCTATAATATAGTTTAACTGTTTTTGCGTTTCATTTTGTTTTAAGTAAATCGTATCCTTTAGCTTCGATGCTTTCTCAATATCAACTCGAACACCTTTCTTTCTCATTGATAATAGTAAAGGAATCATACGAGATTCCATATCAAGTACGGGAAGTAATTCTTCTTGCTTTAATAAAGGGTGTTGTTTTTTAAAAACTTCCATAGTCAGCTCAGCATCTTTCTCAGCATAAGGACCAACGTATGACGAATGTAATCTCCACAAATTACTTTTAACATTTGCTCTTCCAGAGAAGTGTGAACGAACAGCTTCTTCTAAAAGTGATTCATCTTTCTTTTGACCTAAATAATCTGCTGATATATTATCTAAAGAGAATGACCTACGATTCTCATTAAGTAAAGTTTCTGCTACTTGAACGTCATATATTTTTCCTTGAGTATTTATTCCTAAAGTAGATAGCCACTCTAAATCGTATAATGCATTAGCGAAAATCTTCGTTTTAGGCGTCTCCAGTGCGTTTTTTAAATACGATACGATTAGTTCCTTAGGAAGATTACCGCCATCTTGGTGTGCTATTGGTAAATAACATTTTCTTCCTCCCTCATCGCAGAGAGAAATACCTACTACAAATCCATCGTTACGAAATCCACCAGGCCCATTCTTTTTTAAATTAGGATCATACGTTTCAGTGTCAATAGCTAAAGCTTTTGAGTCGCTGTAATTAATTAAAACCTCAGGAGGTCTCCAGTTACTGGCGGGTTTGAATAGGTCGTTCATAAATAATATACTCTCTTTCTGATTTTTTCCAAAGTTCTAATGGTTCTACGTCTGTATATAAAGTAGGAAAAATTAAAATACTACAAGAAGTATTTAATAATAATTTTACACACGTCATACATGGACTTACTGTGCAGTAACATTTTTCAATATCATAAATATCTTTACATTGAAGTAATGCATTCTGTTCTGCGTGAATCGCTTCGCAAGAATTTAATCCTTCTCCTGATGGAAACTCTGCTCCACTACATGGTAAATCTAAACAGTGCACTGCTCCTGCAGGAACTCCATTATACCCTGTAGCAAGAATATGATTTTTAGAATTAACTAACACACATCCAACGTTACGCCGGATGCATGTTGCTTGTTCCGAGACAGTCTTAGCGATGTCTAAAAAAGTTTCGTGCTTACTCGGCCTTGCTGAAAAGTTCATGTCCAAACCCACTATAATCCATATGATTAGCATGTTTTAAAAATGCTACGAAATCAGATGCACTGTTATAATCCTTTAAATTCAATGGTTTATAGTTCACATAATCTTCATAATTAGAACGAGTACACATATCTGCTGACTCAAAATCAGGTTCGTATAGATGACGTGACCCTGCATTAATAGTCGTTATTCCTAATCCTACTTCTATATTATAAATGTCTTTTAATAATAAAGCAACGTATGCGCCAAGCATAGAAAAATTAAAATTATCATAAGGCCAACCTAGCCATAAATCGTTAGACCTCATGTTAGCTATAATATGTAATTTATCTTGACGAATTAAAAACTGAAAAGATACCGTGCAAGGTATGTCGTTAGTATCGTAAGGACTTTCTCTCCAAATATTCATAACTGCTTGTCTCGTGTTTCTATCTTCTTTTAATGATCTGCATACATATTGAAGTTGGTCTATAATTTTAGGACCATATGCACCTCTAAAGAAATACTTATCATCACTAAATTTACCAATCATCTTAGAGTAAGGTTCTATTGTACTTAATTTATTATCACCACTTAATATCCAATAAGCTTCTTGTGCCATAAATTTATAGCCTAATAATCTTCTCGTGTTAGTAACGATAGGGTATCTCATATCACACATCGTTGTATGATTAATTTTTTCTCGTGTTTTCATACCACGAGGTGCGGATTCTATTCCACTTTGAATGTCTAAAATAGCATCGTTCCAAACATTATCTGCTGCTAAACCGTCCATACTGATTCTCCTCTTAAATATCGTAGTCGATTAATTATATCATAAGACTTATCGTCAATCTTATGACCTTCTTTAAAAACGTCATATCGTATGAAGTTTTTTCGCCATCTTAACTCTCCAAGAGATTTAAGAAAGTTATCATGTTCATAGTTTAAACCATACCATGAACGTTTGTATCTATCGACAATTCGAGTAATATCACTATATTCTTCATGCCGTTCTTCTTTCTTTTTTCTATGTACTTTTATAACTCTAGCACTATCTTCTGGCGCACACCATACATATAAGGTGTTAGCTTTTTTTAATTTTTTATACAGGTTAGTAGGATTGTATTCGGGACCATCTGCTCTTTCGTAAGAATAAACTTCTTCTGATGGCCAGTGTCTATCTATTACAACTAACTCATCTTTAGCTAATCTTATTGCTCTACGAACAGTTGCTCTATGCCATATTTCCATTTTCTTATGGATTCTTAAATGCATATAACGTGCTTTAAATTTTTTACGGAGTAAATCTGTTAAAGTAGTTTTACCCGTGCAATCTGCACCCTCTACTATGATAATTCCTTTTATTGTATTTGATGTATCTATCATTAAAAATAATCGCTTATAAACGTATTTAACTTATTTTTATTCCATACTGTAGAATTAAAATCTTCTTTTTGAATTTTAGCTAAATCATCTAATTCTTTATCATTCATTTTTTCTATATCCGATAAAGGTACTTGATATGATTCTCCAAATAATTTAGTTTCTTCAATTTCTCCATAAGCAATACAACCTGCGTCTGCTATCATTCCATAACGAACTCTCCACCAACCACTTCCTTTTATCGTATGATAATGAGGAGGTATTAATATTCCTCTCACTCTTAAATATTCATTATATAAATCTGGTTCAGTTAATCTTCTCTGTTCAAGATTTGGATTACCATAACAAGTTACGGGCCATTGAAATTTTTGTCTTTTAAACCAACTCTGTTTTTGAATTAAAGAAGCCATAATCCATTCCTTATCTTTAACTTCAGGAACACTATTTATACTTGCAAATAAAGATTGATTATATGTACTTCCTGATTTATAACTATCAGTAACAGGAGTAGGGTCCCAAGGTATAATTTGTTCGGAATCTATTCCTAGTTGAGATACGTCTCCACCATTATAAACTGGTGCTATAACTTTATATGGCCACTTTTCAAAAGCTAATTGAGTAATTAAATCTTCCATTTCTTTTTTATATGGCTGTGCTTCATGAAAGAACTTTTTACCTACAGAGTTACCTGCTTTACTTACTCTTTTCCATAATCGCCAATGGCCATCACGTGCGAAAGTACCACACCCTTGTTTTATATCTTTAGTTTGCCAATCATCTAATGCTATGTATGCGTCAGGTCTTTTTATTAAAGTATAAAGACCTCCATATAAATAAGATGAAGGTAAAGAATTAGGGGCAAAAGCAAATACAACTACTTTATCGTATTCTGATATATCGTCTCCAGGTGTTACTGGTTTATGATCAACTTCTATTCCAGATTCTCTTAATGCTCGTGGTAAACAATTAGCTGCTGTTGCAATTTCTAATACATTTTTACCGCTACCTATACCTTTTGCAGTAAATCCTGTTACTAATACTTTCATGACCATGCACTCCACTTTTTAAATGTTTGAATAACTTGCTCTATATTAGGTGCTTTCCAACCCTTAGGTTTAGTTACATCAAATTTAGAACGTTCACTTTCTTGTCTTACTTTTGCCATATTTGCTTTCTGTACTTCTGTCCATGCAACCCAGAAAGGATAATCAAATAGATAAGCCGTTCCTATAGCTACATAAGTTAAATCAACTAAAGCATCTAATGCTTTTGCATCATCTTCTTCTTTAATTGCTTCTTTAAATTCTCTTAATTCTTCTTCTAAGAATTTAATCCGAAAGTCTACCAAATCTTTATTATTTTTGATACCTTGTCTTTTTTTAAATCCAAATTTTTTATGGAATTCTTCAATATCTTTAAGCATTAAATAAATCTCCTGTTGTTGGTTTACGATAATCAATAATTTTGTGGTTAACTTCGAAAGGTTGATTTGACTCAATCATTGTTTTTACATTTCTAGCTACCCATTCACCTACTGGCGGCATTACTCCTCTAGCTAATAAACTAGGCCACCCTGATTTTGCTCCAGCAAATTTATAATCTGTTGGATAGCCAGAGAAAGCACATAATTCTTGTATTCCTAAAAGCCTATCTTCTTCTGGATGTATCGAAAAACTTCCAGCAATAACTCCCATTATCTGTTCTCTAGTTAATCTCCATTTCATAAATTGAGGTCTGCCTATAACTCCTTTACGGCCTTTAGTTGACCTTTTCCAAGTTTCTGGTGGATTTAGACTTTCCCATATATTTCTTAATGATTCACCAGGTTTAGCTAGTTTAGTTAATTTCATTTCACTTTCACTTAAACTTGCTGTGTGCCCTGCTTCAATTCCATCTGCTTTTAATTCATCTAATACTTCTCCCACACTTGGTGAAGGATTCCAGTTAGGAGCAGGAGGATTAAAATTTCCTTTATGTGCTATAAAGAAAAATCTTTTTCTTGAGTGAGGAAGTCCAGCATATTGCCCATCAATTAATAAATGTGTAACTGCATATCCTTCTTCATTAGCTTTTCTAGTAAAATCCATTATCATTGGTCTACCTCCTGTTTCTGCATAAACACGAGGAACTGACTCAATCGCTAAAGCTTTAGGTTTTATTTTATAGAGTAAAGAAAATACATCGTTCCAACAACTAATACGAGGGTCAGTTTTCCAACCATCTGCACCTTTACTTCCCGAACCTAATGTACTCCAGGGAGCACATGGAGGATTACCGTATACAAAATCTATTTTATCTTTGTATTTTTCTGTAGGCCAATCTTCTGGACCAACAAAAACTGGTATTTCTGGATAATTTAAACTAAATGTATCAGCTCCATATCCATCACCTTCTAAATGTGCTTCAATATCAAAATGTTTTTTAACACCGATAGTGAATCCACCAGCAAATATATAACTTCCTATCGCTTTCATATTTTTCCTTCCATAAATTTTAAATCAATTGTTTTAGTTAGATAAAAAGCCCACCATTGCTCGGGATAGGGATGTCCATCTTGAAAATTTTTATTTCTAATACTTAAATCAATATCTTGTATTTTATTTATATCAAATCCACAACGTAAAATTAAAGATACCCAATTTCTTTTCGTTAACATAGAGTAATGATTTGCATTATTCTCGTGCTTAACATATCCCTCAGCTTCAGGAACTTCTATATAAGCATAGCCATTCATTTTAATTAAACGATTAAATTCATGTAAAGTTAAATAAGGATATGGGCTATGCTCAAGACAATGTCGACACCATAAAACATCATACTGTTCTTTAATATGAGTAAATGTCATATCTGTATTATATATTTTTTTTATTCCTTTATCTGCACAATTCTTAATATCTTCTTTACCTTTAGTTAACCCTGCTATATTTTTAAAACCTTTTTCTTGTAATAATTCTAAGAAATATCCATCTCCACAACCAATGTCAATTACTGAACTATCTTTTTTAATTCCAAATTGATTTAAAAAATTTTGTGCTTGAGGTTTTATTACACTATAATGTAATTGAGATTTAGGTTCACTATAAATATCACTATCTATTTTATTTTGAAAACTATTTAAATAATCTATTCTCTGATCACTACTCATTTTATATCCTATAACTATATTCTGTTTGAGGATTTACAATAAATAAATTATTTTTTACTCTTGTAATTCCAACATAAAAAACACGATGCTCATCATCGTCATCTTTAACTAAATTTTTCCATGTTTTATAAGAAACATCGGTAAGTAAAACTACGTTATCTGCTTCTGCTCCTTTACTTCCATGTATAGTACTTAATCTAATTCTTGGATTATCTTCATTTATATCTCCAGTTTTTTCTAAAGCTTCATAGTAATACTTATCTTCTTCTGGAATCATCTCTAATGCTTCTTGCCATCTACCTTTAGCTTTTAATCCATGACTCATTTTTAAACTTTCTAAGTTATATTCTTCTTTTTGATCAACTGTTTTTAAATTCTTAAATCCTCTTTCTATACCACTTCCTGTACGTAAACAAGAATATAGTTTTTTTATTTCTTCATATACAATTTTTTCTTTATTCATTAATTTTTTCCATGCCCTAATTCCTTGAACATGTTTATTAGCTTTAAACCCTCCGTACTTATTTTCAAACACAAATCCTTGAGTTCTTAAAAACTTTTGTATAGCATAGAGTTGATAATTATATCGAGATAGGATGAGCCATGACCCTTTTTTCATGTCTATATATTCTACTGCAGATACATAATTAACAGTGCCTTCTTCTTTTCTACTTTTCCACTCTTTTGCAAACCTGTTTTTTATACGTGAACTAATTTCGATTGCTAAATCATAAACTTTAGACGGTAACCTATAACTATAAGGAAGCACTTCAATATTGCCTTTAAGATTTAAAAATGTATCAATATCTGCTCCTGCCCATTTATAAATAGTTTGATCATCATCTCCTGCAATATATAATCTCTCACAATTCTCAACTAACTTACTTACTACTTTCCATTGCAGTATAGTTAAATCTTGTGCTTCGTCAACAAATAAAACTTTTAATGGAGGTGCTACACCATCTTTTAAGAAAGTTATAAGCATATCAGTAAAATCAGATAGACCTCTTTTTTCTTTAAACTTTCTAAATGTATTTGAGAATAATTCTTGTTCTTTCCAGGAGTATTCACAATCTAAATTTCTCCAAGTATCTCTTAAAGGTTTCATCATTGCTCTAGCTAATTGATCGCAAAACAACATCTTATCGCCTATTTTAATTCCTGACGTAACTATTTCATCTTCTTCTATTCCACCAGACATGTCTATTTTTAAAAGCTTTTTAAACTCAGTAACATGACTTCCTTTAAATATTTGTTCTCCATTTAATCCTAAAGAACGAAAACAAATACTATGAAGTGTTCTAAAATAATCTAAATCTGTTTCTTCATTTATATCAAATCGGTCAATAGTTCTTTCTCTTGATTCTTTTATGGCTCTACGAGTAAAACTAACGAAACCAATAGTGCGAGGTTTAACTCCTCCCTCTATTTCAGCTTCAAGCTTATTAAGTAATGAAGTAGTTTTACCAGTTCCCGGGGGACCTAATATTACGTTTGTGTTTGATCTGTTAAACATTTTCTAAAATACTCTATGGTTTTCTCTAGCCCTTCTGATAATGTTACTTTAGGGTGCCAGCCTATTAACATATTAATTCTTTCTATATTAGGACATCGTTGTAGTGGATCATCTTTTTTATGTGCTACTGTCATGATTCCTGATTTAGATTCAGTCATTCTTATAATTAATTCTGCTATATTGTATATTTTTTTCTCATCAGGATTACCAATGTTAACAGGTTTATTTAATTTAGAAGTCTGTGCTAAATCTAATAAAGCATGTATTGTATCAGAGATATAACAAAAAGAACGAGATTGCATACCATTTCCATAAAGTAATAATTCTTTATCTTGTAATGCAGCACATATAAAATTAGATACGACACGTCCATCGTTAACAGACATACGAGGTCCGTAAGTATTAAATAACCTAGCTACTTTAATATCTAATTTATATAATCTAACATATTCATAGATAAGTGCTTCTGCCACTCTCTTTCCCTCGTCATAACACGCTCTTGGTCCAAAAGAATTTACGCTTCCGTAATAATCTTCTTCTTGAGGTGTATGATCAGGGTTACCATATACTTCTGATGTAGAAGTATGAATAACTATTGAGTTATGTTTTTTAGCTAACTCTAAAATATTTTTAGTTCCCATATAACAAGTGTCTAAAGTTTTTATAGAATGTTTTATGTAGTGATCAGGACTTGCAGGACAAGCTAAATTATAAATTAAATCAATAGGACCTCCCATATCTATCTTATTTACATCAGAAGAATTAGATATATCTCCTGCAATAAATCTATGAATATTGCCTACATTTTTTTCTTGTCCCGTTAATAAATTATCTATACCATAAACAGTGTGCCCTTTATTAACTAAATGTTCTGTAAGATGTGATCCTACAAAACCAGCACAACCCGTTACTAATACCTTCATTTATCTTTCATCTTTCTTAAAATATTCATTTGTTTATCACTCATAAGTATTTTTTCTTTATATTTTTCGTGTCTTTCTTTCTGATCATTTAAAAAACCTTTTTCCCAATCATTTAAATTATCTTCATTGATAGATTCTATAATATTTAAGAACTCTTTGTATATTTTTTCGTCAAGATTTTTAATTAATGCTTTAGGCATTGCACGTGGTTTTTCCATTTTTATTCCTTTCGCTTTCATGTGGAAGTAAATTATTCGGCATATTATTATATCAGTTAAAGCATCGTGCCAATTATGATAACCTCCTGATCCTAAAAAATGTTTATATGTTTCTTCTAATTTAGGAAACTTATAATCATTAAAATCACTTTCTAATTTTAAAATATCTTTAGCAGTCATCATCGTACAATGCTGTTCTTTAGGAGTTCTAAAACTTTTTCCTATCGCATTAAACTCTCTTAGTATCATCTGTAAATCAAATGATGTATTGTGAGCAACTAATACGTCAGCCTGTGCTGCTAAAGAATTAAACATAGCTAATACATTTACCAGAGGAACGCCATGTTGCAAAGCTATATTATCAGTTATTTTATGAATATCTGAAGCTTCTTTAGGTATAGTCCACTTATCTGGTTGTACTATACAAGCTAATTGTGCATGAACTTTCTCACTTTCGTCAGTTAATTGAGCAGCAATTTGAACTATTTTAGGTTGTTTAGGATCAGTTGCTTCTAAATCTCTTTTCCATAATCCAGTTGTTTCTACGTCAAAAAATAAATATTTCATAATTGGCTCCAATGATTTTTCTTTCTTTTAAATTGTCCTTTTTCTTTTCTATGTTTTGTATAAACAGGGTTATGTCTTCCCATGTGTAGACTCTTTTTTTTCGGTACTGCCTTTCTTATCATCGCTGTTGATAGATTGCTCATTATCTTTCTCCTTTGGTTTAGCTTTATTTTCTCCAAATAATGAAATTCCTTTGACTTTCACTATTACATCTTTTCTCTCAGTCATTAAAATACCTCCTCAATGTTTGGCTCCGTAAAATCTTCTCTTTGTTTTTCGAACTCTGGAATAATCCATATGTTAACATGTTTACCTTTTACTTTTTTAGGGTTATGTTTAGCTCCTCTTTCTTTAAGATGAGCAGTAATTTCATGTAATTTAAATTCTTTAAATCTATGCTTCTCAAGAAATTCCATAAAATCGTTAATTCTAAACATAGTTTCACCTTTAATAGTAACAGATTGACCTCTTAGTATATCTTCCATAGCATCTGACGAACTTGATCCAGTACAAAATCTTTCACATAACTCCCATAATCTACCTTTATTAGAAGAATCAGCAGTTGCTTCAACTATCTCTACTTTAGCAATTAAATCGTTCATCATTTCAATCCATAGGTGAGGAGAAACTAAAGGAATAGCTTTATCTATATGCTCAAATACCACACGTTGAAAGTTTTTTTGATTAAGAATATCTATTGATTCCAATGGACCAATTCTTAAATCGTCAACAGTTAAAAAATAAGTAGGAGGATCTGTTACTATTTTAGTTATCCCTGTTATTCTAGGCATAGTTCCATTCTCAGATATTCCAAACTTACAAGATACGCATAGCGACCTATTACAGAAAGGTTGAATAGGTGGTTCGCTACACATATAATTATAAGACCTTTTATTTAAAGAACTTATAACAGTCTGTACTTCTCTTGATTTTAATGGAGGGTTTAAAAAGTCTAAGTTATAATCCTCTACTTTTTCTTCCCAATCGTTTGCATAAGCTTTTTTAGCATATACTCCTAGATTATATAATGCATTATTTCTTGACCCTGCGGGTATTCCTGTTTTAACTAAATATTGTAAACATGGAGGACCGTCAGGTAATAGTTCACTATTTTCTTTTTTAAAATTAGGAATCTTAATTTCGTTAACATTACTTAATCTTTTCTCTTTTGCTGTGCTTATAAATTCTTCTAAATTTAATCTTTTTCCATTGTAAAAAGCATATCGTGTAGAATATTCTCCACCAAAATATGGCATGTTTATCCAGTTACCGACATCTCCTCTTTCAGATATTATTTTAATTTGTTTAGGAAATATCTCTGCACTAGCATGTCCTAATAATGTAGCTATTTCTCTTAATTTAGGAACTACACTTTTAGCTAATATTGATTCTTTAAAGAAAACATATAAATGTAATCCTCCACTTTTAGTTCTACATGGTATAATTGGTGATGAGCCTAGGCTCTTGCTAAATTCTTCTAAGTCTAAATCATATACATCAATGTCTATTGCTCCCCAATAAACTTTATTATCGTCACGAATCGGTATAACACCAAGACCTCGTTCACCTTTTAGGTGTAAATCCCATTCGTGCAATGTAAGTGTTTCTTGAACTGTACGTGCAGTTCCCCCTTGCTTTTGGCCGTCTTGATTTTCCGTAGCTAAATCGTAACGGCCATGAGCACGCTCAAGACCTTTGAATAAGTCAAAGAACTCTTGAGATAACATTTAAAATTGTATATTATCGTTGTCAGTATTTACGTCAGCAGTAGCTACTCCTTTTCTTACAGAATCAGATAAACTTTTAGCTGCTTGATATAAATCAGCATCTCCTATTGGTTCGGGGTTTCCTATTTTATAAATAAACCACGAGCCATCTGAGTTTGTTTTCTCAATAGTAGTTACTGGCCACTTGTAATAAAAAGTAGGTGGCTCGATTAACTTTCCATTAACATTTTCTCGTTGTAACTTCATTCTAGTTACCCAGTTACGAGACACTGTTAATAAAGAAGATGACATTGACATTACTGCTGGCTCATATGAACCATCTTTACCTATTACCATAACGTAATGTTGAGCAGTATCGACTAATTGATTACCATTTTCTAGTAAAAAACGTCTGCCATTTTCTTCTTTTTTTGCCTGCGGTTTATTAGAGGTGTTGTACATCGTCACTAAACCACCTCCACTCTCTCGTGGTACCCATTCGATAAATAATTTCTCAAATTCGCACGGTACTACATAGAAAGTATCTTTATATAGAGCATTAGAAACAGTATTGAATACCATTCCTTCATCTGCGTCATCTATATATTTATCGTCTTTCTTTTTTCTTTGAGGACTACCACTTTGTATGATAGCTAACCTCGGTATCGTCATATCGTCAGAAGAAACTTTTTCAAGTCCTCTTCCAACGTCAGCGAGTAAATCCTCTGCAGGAATACTCAGTGCTGAGTTTGCTTTCTTCGCTACTTGCGTATCAGCCATTTTATTCTCCTTTCGGTATTTTTACGTTAGCAATCTTAGCCTCGTATACATTAAAAAGATTATCAGGTAAAGTTTGGCCACCATGGACCATTTCTTTAACTGTTGCTTTTAATGTCTGAGGATGGACTGTTGACTTCTCATCTAAATCTTGTTTAAATGATTTGCCAAACATATCTTTAAACTTCTCAGCATCTTCATGTTCTCCACGATTAAAAGATACAGAGATTTTATGTTTAATAATATCTCCTAATCCATTATCGTCTAGCCACTGTAATGCTTCGACATTCTTATCAGATTTAATTGAAGCAAATACGTCATCTTTTACTGAGATAACTGTACCGTCTGTCAATTTAAACTGATCCATATTTAAAGAACTCATCATATCAGGGAGGTCATTCTCCTTGATCTGTTTTAAACTCTCTTTTAACTTACTTACGTTTTCTTCTGCTACATAAATATCGTCTTTAGTATCAATAAAACGTTTCGCAAGAGTATTGAGTTGTTTAAACTTCTCGTCATTAGGAATTTCCTTCTGACTTTTCGCATCTTCTTCTAGTGATTGAAAAATATCTACATCAGCCATTTTTCTCTTTCTCCTTTCTTCCTAGCATATCAATTGTTACGGGATAATACATCTTTTCTCGCTTATCCCATTTAAGCATGTTAACTACGCCTCTATTTACTTCTGCGCCTACCATACATGCAATAGCTATTGCAGTAGGGTCGCCGATAGCAACGAGATAATCATCGTCAGAAAAATCTTTTAACTTTTTTCTAATCATATGTAATGTAGGAGCTACACTTAAAACAACTTGAGAGCCAAAAGGAAGTAGAACACTTAATTCTCCATATTGCCCAGCAGTAAGAACACTAAATTTAGGATTCTCTTGAACAACATATACTTTACCTTTTTTCATTTCTTTCCTTTCTATTAAAATTTTACTTTATAATAATAATCTTTTATATATAAATATATCTTTAAAGAAAGTAAAAAATGAAAATCATATTTAGTGACGATAAAGTTAAGGACTTTAAATTTAAAACTGAACCATTTAAACATCAACTCGATGCTTTTAATATCAGTAGGGATAAAGAATATTATGCTTTGTTTATGGAACAAGGTACTGGTAAATCTAAAGTAATAGTAGATAATATAGCTTATCTATATAGAAAAGGTTCAATTAATTCAGCAGTGATTATAGCGCCTAAAGGTGTATATAGAAACTGGGAACAAGCAGAAATACCAATTCATATGCCAGATGATGTAATGGAATATTCGCATATAGAACTTTGGAAACCAGTTGAAACTAAATCTAATGTTAAAAGATTAAAAGATTTTTTACAGGAAGATACTCATAAATTAAAAATATTCATTATTAATGTAGAAGCTTTTAGTACAACTAAAGGGTTAAATTATACTCAACGTTTTCTTAATGTTCATAAAGCGTTAGTCGTAGTTGATGAGTCAAGTACCATTAAACATAGAACTGCGAGAAGAACTAAAAATATTTTAAAATTATCAAAGCAATCTAAATTTAGAAGAGTGTTAACAGGAACTCCAATAACTCAAAGTCCTGTTGATATTTATACTCAAATGAGTTTTTTATCAGAGTATGTTTTAAACTGTAGCTTCTATGGATTTCGAAATAGATACTGCGTGTTACGAAGAAGAACTATTAATATGAAAACATTTCACGAAGTAGTCGATTATCAAAACTTAGATGAACTTCAGCAATCTATTAAAGCGCATATGTTTAGAGTAACGAAAGACGATTGTTTAGATTTACCAGATAAGTTATATCAAAAAAGAGAAATAGAATTTTCCCCTGATCAAAAAAGAATATATGAAACACTCCGTAAGAAAGCGTATGTTGAGTTATCTAAAGAAAAATCTATAACTGCTCCTTTAGTTATAACTAGATTGCTAAGACTTCATCAAGTCTTATGCGGATTTGTTAAACATGATGACGGTACTGAAGAAGCAATACCTGGAGTTAATCCTAGATTAAACGAATTAGTTCAAGTGTTAGAGGAAACTGAAGGTCAAGTAATAATATGGGCTAATTATAAAAGGTCTATAAAAGAAATACAATCTAAATTAATAGAGCATTTTAAAATACCAGTAGCAACTTACTTTGGAGAAACTAAATCAGAAGATAGACAAAAAATTATTAATGATTTTCAAAATGGTACTTTTAAATATATTATAGCTAATCCTCGTATGGGTGGTTATGGCATAACTTTAACTGCAGCTAAAACTGTAATATATTATGCTAATACATATGACTTAGAAGCTAGATTACAATCAGAAGATAGACCGCATAGAATTGGTCAAAAAAATAATGTAACATACATTGACTTTGTAACTCCTAAAACTATTGATGAAAAAATATTTAGTAGTTTAAAAAACAAACTTTCTTTAGCCAATTCAATAACTGGCGATAACTGGAAAGAATGGATTTAGGTTTATAATTTTTATAATCCTTACTTTGTTTAATATAAGAATAAGTAATTCCTAACATATTATCTATCTTCCTGATGTGTACCATCCATTTCAAAACGAATTGATTTAATGCGATAATTTAATTCCATTAATTCCTGCTTTACTTCTAATATATTTTGATCTGCTTTAATAACAGCAATCTCATCTTTAAACAATTCAAAATCGCTATATAGTTTACCTATATAAAACACGTTTCCACACGCAGCCGATATAAGGCCAACGCCAATAACAATGTTTTTTAAAGATAATTCAATCTGCATCATCTACCTTTTTATTTACATCTTTGCATAATTCACGAACTGTAGAGAATTCATCACCTAGTTCTAGGTCTTTATATTTAGCACAATTAGCTAACAGCTCGAGTTCTTGTCGTAGTCTATCATTTTCACGAAGTAATTGTATAGTATCATCATTACAAGTAGATTGTAAAGGCCATCTAAAGCGTACTCCAACAGTGCCATTAACATCATCGCTATAACTATTATAATTATTATCAACATTACCGTCACCATCTAAATACATAGTTTTACCATCAGTTCCTCTAAGTTCTGTGTATAGTTCAAAAGAACCTCTTTCACAGCTACTATTACTAGAGCCTAAATAATCATTTCTTGCTTGTGTTTTAGTGCTTAACAAACAACAGATGATTAATAACACCATTAAGAAAACAAGTAACCCACGTTCATAATTCATTAATAACCGCCCGATGCTACTCTTTCAATTTCTTTTATATCATATCCTATTTGTCTAAGAGAATCTGTGTTACCTCTAACAAGTTCTTCTAACGCTTGGTACTCTGCTTGTGATGCTAATTTGTACGAACCATCACGCAATGCATATAATATTCCCTCAAGCCTACCTACCCATGTTGCCATTTCAGCCATTTCTTTTACAAGTTCTTCTCTAGCGTCCGCATAGTTCTTAGAGTTTCTTCCTGTTTTATCTGTGTAAGTCCTGTGTATATTATCTATATCGCCGTAGACACGTTGCTCTAAGTTTGTTATTTCTAACTTTAATATAGCAATAGTAGTAGTGCTTTCATCAATTTGATTTGTAAGTTTACTTGTGTAGTTAATAGCACCATAACATGCTGCTAACACAGACAACACTACTGGTATTGAAGCGATATATTTAATCATTGTTAACTCTTTTTATTTTTATTTGCAAAATTACGAGCAGCTTCTACACTACCAAATCCCCATTTTTTAAGGGCTAAAGCTTTTCTCGTAGGTTCTCCGTTGGGCTTTTTCATCGGCCCTTTCATACCAGCAAAACGTGCTGCAAATGAAACTCGTCTAGGGTTAGTTCCTTTACTAACAGGAGGTTTTAAATTAGCTCCTTTAGAATTAAAGTGTGCTCTACCTTTAGCAGATAAACCTCCCTTAGGATTTTTATGTATCTTCTTCATTACTTCTTTTTCTTAGGCTTTTTATGACTTAATACTTGAGAATTTTTTGTGTGTTTAGCTCCAGTATGTAATGATCCATTAGGCATTTTATGTGTTTTGCCTTTAAAGAGTTTTCCATCTTTTGTATAATGAGGTACACCTTTCATGATTTCTTTTTCTTTTTTTTATTTTTTAATATTTTAAAATCTACTTTACTTATCTTACCATCTTTGTTTGCATCTATTTTTTTTTGATTACCTTTTAATTTTTTTACCATAATTAACTCTTTTTCTTTTTCTTAGGAAACCCAGCTTTCATATTAGCATAAGCTTTAGGTGTTATAGTTGATTTTTTCTTAGACCTACTTGTCCCTGCTTTTTTTCTAGCATTTATATTCGCATATAATCCTGGTTTAGCCATGTATTTTCCTCATCATATTACTTAATTCATTAGCTCTATTTGGTGTTTGTTTATACCATTTAGAATCTAACATTTCGTCCGCAGCTTTATTATAATCTTTTTCTTCTAATCCTTTTAACATGTTTTTGAAATTAGATACACCAGTAGTTCCTAATTGAAAGCACATTTCTATGAGTATTTCTTCAGCTCTTTCAGGTAAATTCATATTACCGCAAAGACTATCAGCGCCATAGATGGCAGTATCAAAATCAATGTCAAAATAATGTTGAAGAACATCTGTAGAATATTCAAGACCATCTTCCCAAGTTTCATCTTTACGACAGAGATGTCCCCATCCTATTGTTCTCTTTCCGAGAGTATCTTTATAGACCATATTTCTAAAACCTTCATGATGCTTGATTCTTTCCTCTAAGTTCATTTATCTCTATTAATGCCTTTTGATTTTTCGTAAGTTCTCAAAGCACCCATTCCCAATAAGGCCATTACTAAAGGCATCAAAGTTCCCATGTCTAATTCTGGTAAAGGTTTTGTGTCCCAATTAAAAGTTGCTATTAAAAATAATAAAAATTGTTTTAAAACATATTCCCAAAAAATTGCTAAAGCACAGCTAAAACCAATAAGAGGTCTCCATATTCTTTGAATGGCTCCTGATATTCCTCCAGCAGTGCTTTGAGCATCAGCTAAGTTAATGCTTAACTGTTTTTCTTTTAGCTTGGCTTCTATTTCGGCAAATTTTAATTTTAGAGTTTCTCGTTCTTCTTCAGAAGTATGCAGTTCATCTATAACATTTCCAACTGCTTGAATTGTTTTACCTCCAAATAATTTGCCTAATACCATTAAATTGCTCCGATAATAATAATAATTACTACAGCAACTATACCAGCTTTAATCCAGTCTTTCATTCCCCAATCACTCCACTCTTTCAAGTGCGCCCATAAGTCTTTTAAAAGTTTCATTGAAACCTCCTTTTGTTATTGTCTTTATATCATATATTAATTATCTTTAACAGAATTGTTAAAGTAACATTTCCCTTGTAAATCGACATTTAGTATAAGAACCCCTAATTTTTTTTGTAATTTAGTGGCTACTCTATACACTCTTGTCTTACTTCCCTTATATAATTTTTTATTTTTTCTATGACTCTCTACTTTAACATCTATGGGAATAAGTTTATTGTTTTTTAATATGACTATATCTATTGGACCAGTGTTATGCACATTATAAAAAACTTGATGTCCTTGATTCAATAACCATTGAATGGCGTAATATTCTCCAACAGTTCCTAATCTACTTTTACTTATTTGGGCCATGACATGTTTGATACAGATATTAGTATACCTACTATCAAACTGATTATGCCTAAAGCTTTTAGTGTACCTCTACTATTAGCAATAGTCATATTTAAACTGTTAATAGCTTCGGTATTTTTCTCGACTAATTCCTCAAGTCTATCGTTAATTTCATCTTGGCGAGTCCATTTCTCGTTCTCTTTTGCTTCATGTATTTCTAATTTAGTTGCCACTATTCACCTAACCCTAAGATATCTGCACCTATTTCCATTCCTTTATCTACTGCTCCTGCGCCAAGAGCCACTCCTTGAATACCTATATCTGCTGCAGTTCCTACAATATCTTCTGAAACTTCTTCATTACCTCTTACATATCCCGCTGCTGAAGATTCTAATACTTGAGATAAGTTCATTGCTCCTTTACTTAAATGTGCATTTTTATATGCATTTTTAAAATTATCAAAACTATAAAAATTAGCAAACCTTCTATTATCTAAAATATTAAGACTAGATAAAAACCCTCTAATGATTGTTCTTTTTCTATCTAATTGTCCAAAGAAAACATTTTGTAATGCAGCTCGTACATTAGCTTGACCAGATCCCATCTGATCTAATACAGGACTATAATATTGATCCATAAAGTCAGTCATTGCTTCTGCGTTATCTAACCATTTTTTTCCATACAGATTTTCATAAAAAACAGGGTTATCTACTATTTCTTGTTTCATAGCTTTAGGGTCAAAAAGAAAAATACCTTCTCCAGCTTGTTTTAAAGTTTTATTATTAAATTGCATTGCTGCATATTTTTTAAAATTTAATAAAAGGTCATCATCCATTAAATTCTTTTCTTTTGCTTCTTTAAAAAACTTTAACATCATATCTGGATTTTTTTGGAATTGACCATAAATAGCTTGAGTATCGTAACCAGATATTTTACCAACATATTTATTTAAAGTTTCTACAAGTTGTGCTCTTTTATTAGTTAATGTTTTTAATTCGTCAACTGCCTTTACTCCACCTTTACTAATTCGTTCCCATTCAGCTTTAGAGAAAAATTGTTCTGCAACTCCAGCATTATTAGTCATCCATGTTTTGTATAACTTATTAATTTCTTTATAATTTTTAGTTTCAAATGCTTCTTTTAATCCTTGCCCGGTATTTCCGTCTAATGTTCTTTGTAAACTTTCGAGTATAGATTCTTTAAATATTTGTTTTTGACCTATTAAGTCAGGAACATTTTCAAATAGATAAGCCATTTGATTTAACTGTTTCATTCCATTTGTTTTTCCTACTAAATTCGAAAATAAATTTGCTCCTTTTGTAGTTGATCCAATCTCATTTACGTTTAAAGTTTTTCGTAATAAATCTCCAGTTCTCATATCGCTTAAAGCTTTTAACTCTGAACGAACATTTAACCATTGATTAAATTGTTGCTCTCCTACTTCTTTTCCATGTTTATTAACAAATTGTTTTTTAATTCCGCCATACATATCTTCACGAAGTTTTTGAGCTAATATTAAAACTTTATTTTTTTTAGCTAAAGCTCCATAAAGATTTGGATTATCTATGATATCATTTAAATCATTTAAAAGTCGGTCAACTTGGTTATAAGATAAATCTTTTAATTTACCTTTTCCTGGAGTTCCTTTTGTAAAGATAGATACGTCTTTAATAATTGCTTCAAGAGCTTCTTTTTGACCGCCGTCCATATTTTTAAAAAAAGAAGTTTCTAATGTTTTTTTAAGTTGATATGCTTGACTTCTATATTCATTAGGACGGATAAAAGGTGTATCTAATTTTAAACCAGCTTCATTAAAAATACTTGCAATTTTAGTATTACCTTTTTGAATAGAAGTTGCAAGAAAATCATTAGCTTGTATAGTAACTAATTTAGGATCAAAACTTCCTTTATTAATCATAGTTAAAATAGATTGTAATTCATTAGCAACTGGAATAAACAAAGAAGAAGAATTATTAAGTTCTTTTTGAGTAATATTATTTGCAATCATTTTCATTTCATTTCCAAATAAATTTTTTGGATTAGCAGTATATGATGGAATTTCATCAACACCAACTCCCATCATTTTTGCATTTAGTAATTGAAATGCTTCACTCGTTTCTTTTATTAGTTGTGCTTGAGCTAAATCTAATTCAGTTGCTGCAAATGTACTCATTAATTTACCCTTAGCTTGTTTAGTTACAGGAAGTGCTCCTGCTTTAAAAGCTTGAAGAATACTTATATCAACTTGAGGAGCGTTATCTCCTATTTCATCTTTTAATATTTTATTAACTTTATTAACCATTTCTTCATTTACTTTTCCTCCAGCCTCTATAAAAGTATCGTAAGCTTTAATAACTTGTTTTGGAGGTAAATTTCCAGTTGCTCTTGAAGCTGAACGTTTAATTAATCTAGCTAACCCAGGAATGGCTACACCAAAAGCACCTTCTAAACTAGCTACTATTCCTACATCTTTTGCTAAATTTGTCCAGTTTTCTCCCATAAATTCTATTAATTTATCCATATCAACTTCTCCCTCTGATGCTTGAAGCGAGTACGCATATCCAAAACTTTGAGTTACTATTTCAGCAATTGATGCTCCTGTTGCAGCGCCAGTAGCAGACCCTAATATTCCTCCCGGAGTTCCTACTACTCCACCTATTATAGAAGCAGTTATTCCTGGTACTTCTCTTAAAAAAGCTGCGATATCTTTCATATCTGCTCCTGGAACATTAACTGGTGTTACATCTCCATTACCTATTCTATACGCAAGCATGTCTCCTTGCTTCCCATCATAAAGAGGAGAGAGTTCGGCAAATGTTCCTACTTTAATTAAAGAAGGATCAAGAGACTGATCCATGTTCATTAGTACAGATTTTAATAAATTCTTTTTAACTTCTATATCAGCATTAGGTCCTAACATTTCAACTATAAGTCGAGGAGCAATATTCATTGCGAAATCATCGTCAATACCGCCTAAAAGCATTGCTTCTTTTCCAGTAGTTCCTTCTAGTACACTGTTTTGATAATTAGCAAATGAATTTTTAACGTTAGCATCTCCTTGATTGTATAAGTTATCAGTCATCATTTTACTTGCTTCTTTAATCATTTGAGGATCAGCATATCCTGGAGTTGCGCCTTCTCCAAATTTTTCTTGAGTTAATTGAATAGCTTTCTGATTAATTTGATCTGTTAATAATTTATTAGGCTGAATAAAATTAGTAAAGACATCTTCATAATAAGTATCCATACCTTCTTTCATTCTTTGATCTTGTAATGTAGCGCCTTCTTTAATAGCGTTTAAACTTATTCCAAAATTATTACGAAGGTAAGTTTCATTTGATTCTTCTACTTTATCATCTTCAAGTACAGGTAAAGTATCTACTTCAACGTTAGCATCGGGATTAACATTTTCTATTATTATATCTTGTATTTCAAGAGGTAATTGCGATGTATCAACCATTACATTCCTAACCCTAAATCATTATTTAATATCCAAACGTAATCTGCGTTTTCTTTATTTAAATCTACACTTCCCCAAGCTACATCTTTGTAATCTCTATTTTCGCCAGCATATGTTATACCGTAAGTATCTTCAAATTCATCTACTAAAATTTGCATACTCTTTTCAAGAGTATCCATATCTACAGCATCATTATTAAGTAAAGTTTTATAAATATTATTAATCTGAACTCTTTCTGAAAAAATAAGTGTTGATAATTCTTGTGCTCTTTCAAAAGATTTTTCATCAGTTTTTTGACTAAAGATGTTAACGAGTTCTTTTTTATTTTTTTCTCCCATAGCTTTTTCTTGTCCCGTACGCTGTTCTTTTGTATCAGCAAAATTTAGAATAGCTAATTTAGAAGCAGCTCTCATATCAGGGTCGTCCATCCCGTTATATCCGAATGCACGTGCTGCTTCTTCAATACCAGCAGTATCATCTCCTGCTATTCTTGACGCATATGTTTTATTAGCTTTATCTTCTCCCCATGCTCTTGCATAATCTAAAGCTGTAGTATATTTTTTACCGTTAAATTCAATTCCAGTTGTTGAAGAATACATTCCAACTTGTAAGCCCTGTGCTTCTAATTCGTTGAGCCATACATTAATACCTTCATTAGTTAGTTCATCATATCCATAAATTCCTTGGTATAAAGAAGCTAATTTAAAGAATGATTTTGATGATAAGTTAGGTCGTGTTTGTTCTAAGAAAGATACATCTTTATCTGAAACCGGATATAAAGCTTTAAGTTTAGGAAGAATATCATTCTTTACAAGTGCTCCTACTATTTCTCTCGTTTTAAATACATCTTGACCACCTTGTAAAGCGTCTTGAATTCTTAACCCTAAAGCACTATCTCCAAATACTCTATCTGCGATGTTAGCAAAAGGTTGGAAGAAAGTTTGTAATATACCTAAAGAATCTGTTGGTTTTTCTAGGGTTCCTAATAAATTTACTGAATCAGCGAGAGTTTGAGATGACTCTTCTGATACTTTATATGTTTCATAAAACGCAGTAACATCATCTTTTGCTTGTACTGCAACATCAGTTTCATTTGGTTTTAGAGCTGTACTTGAATCTTTTGTATCTGGAGCTAATGCTGCATCTAATGTACCATAGATTTTTTTACCAGCTAGTGATCCTACAAGTCCTTCTATTTTTACTCTATCCCCTTTTTTAAAGTTGTCATATCCAGAATCTTCTAAAGCTTTATCTAAAGCTTCATTTTCTCCAAATACCGCAAAAAATTCTTGGTTATCATATTTTAATCCTTCTATTTCTATATTATCAATATCAAATAAACCACTTGGTCCTACGTTAGCTGTAATCTTATTCGTTCCACCTTTAGTGTTATTCTCTTGTATTCTCTTTTTCATATCATCAGATAAAAGAGCATCTACATTTGCATTTGTTCCTATTGTATAATTTTCAAATGTTTCGTCAGTATAATTTTTATCATTAGGTTTAAGAATAGAATCAATACCTATTAAATTATTACTACCATCATATTCTAAAGTAATTTTATTATATTTATTAGTAAGTGATTGAGACTGAAGGTAATCATAATAAGATATTACTTTATCTCCCTCTTTACTATATGGCATTAATTTAAGATAATTGTCTATCATTGTATTATTCCCGGGAAGATATAACATATCTATATATCTATTTTTACCTGGAGTTCCAGCTTTTGCTTGATTAGCCGCTGATAAATAAGTTGACGTGTCTATTAGAGCTTTTGACATTTTAGCGAAAGGTGAAGCGAAACTTGGTGTTCCACCTTCTTGTATCATTCGTAATCCAGCCTGTGTTTGAGGAGACTGTAAAAATGCAGCAAATTTATCTTCGTCAGTTAAAGTTTCATATGCACTTCCTACTTTATTATACATTCCTTCAACAGCTTGAAAAGGTATCCCTGCTATTTGTGAAACTACTTTACCAAAAGTTAATTGTTCTTCAGGATTTGGTGGGTCTTCATTTTTAGTATCGACTTCAGCAGAAGCTTTTATAACTTCTCCTCCAGTTCCTGATTGATTTACAAGAGCTTGCATTTGACCAATAGCATCGGGTTGATTATTATCGAAATCAACCATCATATCATTTCCAGTACCACCGCCACTTTCTGCAATTAATCTAGCTATTTTTTCATTATAAGCTACATCACTTTCTGGTAAAGCTCCCATTCCAGCACCAGCTCCAGCTGACTGTTCAGATTGATATTGATCGTAAAGTTTATCTAAACTTCCATACTTACTAATAAGTTGTTCATTAACGACTGTTTCTAACTCTCCATTATTATCATCTGATAATGTTTTTAACTGTGTAATATCGTCTGTAGCAGTTCCATTAGGATTAAAAAAATTAGCTATTGCCATATAAATTTAAATTTATAAACTCATTCCAGTCATTGCGGCTCCAGCTATTTGAGCAAATGGTGACGTTCCTCCAATAACATTATCTTGTGAACCAGTAGATGACTGTCCATAACTTCTTATAGGTGCCGCTCCCATTATTTGAGATAAGAAACCAAGTTGACCTCTTCCAAATCCTTGCTTTTCTATAAAGTCTTTATACAACTCATTTAAATTAGCTTGGTTAAGAGCCTGTTCTTGTCCACCATATTGCATAGCACCTTGTGCTTCGTTCATTGCCGCTCCTTGTTTTTGTAATTGAAGTCCAGGTATTGCTTGTGCTAATTGACCAAGATTATTCATTCTTATATTTCTATCAGTTTGAAAAGCACCTCTTCCTGATTCAAAACCACCGGCCATTAATGAAGCTGTTAAATCTCCACCAGCTTTCATTTCTCTTTCCTGTGCTAATGCATTTTCAATTACTGCTCTTGATCCACCATAAGCTCCTGCTCCTATTTGAGTAGCATCTCGTCCCGCTCTTTGTTGCCCTGCTATTTCGCCTAAATTTG
>Ga0209337_1000589_pt1 | contig 29297 bp, 39 predicted proteins | sample LinPmetageLP53_FD_184044 | JGI IMG/M metagenome (GOLD analysis project Ga0209337, IMG submission 184044) | Marine viral communities from the Pacific Ocean - LP-53 (SPAdes) (version 2) | ecosystem: Environmental > Aquatic > Marine > Oceanic | place: Pacific Ocean | collected 2010-02-08 | reverse complement strand
GGTAGGTGCACAAAAACGGGGGGTGGGGTTACATTGTCCAGGTTTATGATCGATTTCAAAAATATTATATATTATTTGAGCATATTACTATGTATATAGGATGTGACGGAGTCCCATATGACCGTATTCCACTGGGGGTGGGGTGGGTTGTAAAAGGTGGACAATGTCCAAGATAGGAGTATACTGTAGTTATCCCTTGAGAGAACACGCAAGTCGAAAGGGGTTCGACAAATTCTCAATTATGAGATTTTGTAAACTTTAAAAACTTTATGGAGAAATTCAAAATGAAAGATAATAAAAAAGCAACATGGACAACAGTTCTAAATGACGAGCAACAAGTGGCAAGTGACAACGCTCAATCCCTTATGATACAAGGGGCAGGAAGTATTGAGCAATCAGTGGAAGTTTCTGCTGTAACATTGGGAGAAACTCCTACCCTAGAATTATGGGTTGCATGGTTCGATAGTCTCAAAACGGGTTGGATAGAATCAAAAGGGGTTGCAGAAAAAACTGCTGAAAAATATTTAACTGATACTAGAGCAATATTAAAAGATAAATATGCAATGACGAAACCCCAAAGCGAACAAGCAAAAGCAATAGCCGAGAAAAGAGCTGAACAAGAAAAAGCGTTTGCTCATCTCAGCAATGCCGAGCTAGTCGAATCAATAGCAGTCTCGACTGATAAAAAAGCTTCACAAGCTTTGAATGATATCCTAGTTAAAAGAAACAAAGCATCACAAAAAGACGAGGACAACAACGCTAAAGAATTGGTAAAATCTAGCATTAAAGAAATTACCGATTGGATTAAATCAGATAATTCTATCGAGGTTCAAGTTTCCAGAGCCGAGAAAATTATGGCATTTATTACAAAATCTTAATTACGAGATTTTGTAAAACTTAGGGCTACTTCGGTAGCCCTTTTTTTTGTCACTTTGTGACCGTATGACCGTATTGGTTATCCAATACAGGTTGGCTAAAATAATGGTTGGCTAATTTGATCGAAGTTAACTTAGTTAACAACACACCACTACAGGTTCTCAGGTTACATTAATGTCGTATTGACTGGACAATGTATATTATTACACATGGACAATGTATGTCATTTTAGGTGTTTGAATACAAACGCAGTGATAGCAAGGGATTAGAGCCTATTCAAACATTATAACATTATAACAGTATAAAATAGTGCTTCGGGGTAGAAATCAGAATATACAATCTGTATATTTACTCAGTTAACTCCGTAAGAGCGTCCTGCGCGATGCACTTATAGCAAAACAAGTGTTATAATGTCATTTTACTTTATAATCAATAACTTACAGTGTTTGAATACAATTTGATCAAATTCAAAGGTGTCATTTTACTTTATAATCAATAACTTAATGTGTTTGAATACGACATAAGTGTATACCCCACAAAGTTAACAAAGCTAACAAAATCAAACACTTGATAAAATGACAGACAATGTCAAGCCAACACGACAAAAGTGTAAAACCTAGACAATAACACGACAAAAGTGTATCAACACGACATAAGTGTAGTAACATTCTGACACGACAATAGTGTATAAAATATACAATCTGTATATACAATATGTATAAAATACGACATTATTGTAGCCATATTTCACCAAACACACCACGCTCATTTCTCACACGATTAAAAACACGACATATTGTCGTGCTACTACAAATTCTCGATTTCAAGATTTTGTATTCATTTGTGCAAAACACGACAAAAGTGTATACTAATAATCCAACTAATGAGAGGACGCTATACATCAAATGAAAGAATTAAAACCACCAACACCAAAAGAAATTCGTGACATAAGGAATTCGATCGACTTAACACAAGAGCAAGCAGGCAATTTATTACATGTAAGCACTAGACATTTTCAGAGATGGGAACAGGGATTATCAATAATGCACCTAGCGTATTGGGAACTGCTCACTGCTAAGATTAGGGTGTTAAAGAACAGAAAAGAATCGAGACCAATGGCATGAATACCTACTTCATACCTGAACCAAACACAATCAAAAATCATAGACTTCGTGCAGAACTAACTCAAGGTGAGTGTGCCGAGTTAGTATGTGTTACACAAGCAACATGGGCGAGGTGGGAAAAGGGACAAACTAACATGCCTGCAGGACTGTGGAAACTGTTTATTATAGAGACGAAATATACTCACGAAGCTAACGAAGCTAACAAAAAAATACCTAAAACAGCGTTACAAACTCTTACTGAGTCATGGGACGATATACTTGACAATGTCCATAAATCGTAGTATAATGTTAATTAAGGGTGGGAAATTACGCCCTGTGAACTATGGCTACAAATTCCCGATTTCGAGTATTTGTAGAACAACTTAAAAACTAAGGAGAAACATTATGCAACAACAAGAAGAAACATGGCAAGAGAGACACGCAAGAGAACTAAAAGAAACAATGAACGCAGTTCAGTATGCGTGGGCACAACTCAAGGAGTTGGGTGTAACAGATGTAACCTTTGAGTTTGAAGGTGGTGGTGACGAAGGTCAGATTGAAGAAATTACTACTGAACCTAAAGTCAGTACATCACGTCCGTTCCTAGGCAATGAGGTAGCTAAGGACTTGTTTACAAAAGATGGTTACCAAGAATATGCAGACTTAACAGATGTGTTAGAGACTTGGGCATACAAGCTACTTGATGAAACAGGTGCGGATTGGGTAAACAACGAGGGTGGTTATGGCTCAATTACGGTCACTGGTTTTCAGAGAGAAAAACTTGAAGTTGTGACTGATATGAATGTCAGAGTTATAAATGATGAAAACTCTCAACATGAGATGGAGATACCGATGGATTTTGATCAACTTATGATACAAGCGAAACAAAAAGCTAGGAGGGTAGCGTAATGAATGACGACTTCAAAAAGCAACTTAGGTGGTGGGCAATACGAGATTGGGCATTGGTAGCATTTGCATTACTTGCACCGATTGGTGTCCTTGCGTTTATATTCTTTTGTTTGGAGGTTTAACATGCACACATATCATCATGCACTCACAAGTGTAAAGAAGTGGGGTGGTAAACCTGAAGACTATCAAGCCATACACGACTGGTTTGATGCTACAAAAGAAACATTTGCAGACTTCAGACACAGAGCACTCAGACATCATTCGCAAGGTATCTTTGAATGTGAACGACAGTTCGGCACGACCATTACTAATAGTGATGGCAAAAAAGTGCCAGTCAGATTCATAGGCGAGCAACATGTTAAAGAGGATTGTGCAGGTCGCATACCTACGGTATCTGATTGGTTTCGCAACATGAGACCTGAGAGTTGGATGTCACGAGGTTATGACGTTACTACAAAAACTTATACAAAATCTCAAAATCGAGAATTTGTAAACAAAGGAGAGTGAACATGAGTAATAAAATAAGTGTAAAAGAGTTTGATGAATGGTTAGATGAGCATAGCGATTTGACTTATGAAAACAATTTAAGTGATAAAGAAGAAAAAATATTACAAGATTTTCAAGACAAAGAGTTAGCTATAGAGTATGGCGATTTAACTGAGGGCGATACACTATACAATGTTTTTTATATCTATGAGGGTGTGCATGAGTATGAGGGAACTACTAATGATACTAAGTTGTGGTTAGCTATGCATAATAAACGTAGATTAGATGAGGGGAATATGCTTGAGTGGGAAGATGACTTTAGTTTTGAAGAAATAGAAGTGTCTATCTTTAAGGAGAGTAAACATGAGTAAAGAACTTAATTTGAACAGTCGTCAAGAAGTAGAGGAAGAGTTTGGATTTTATAATATAAAAGATTTTCCAAAAGGTTTTGACGAAAAAGATATAGGGGGAGATTTAAACTCCTGTAATAAATGTGGCAATATACAAAACTCATATAATGAAATGTATTGGCAAGGTGAGGAGTGTCAAGAAACTAATGAGATACTTCAAGACTACACTGCCGTATGTGATGATTGTTTTGATGACTTAATGAAAGCAAAAAATTATATTTGGTCTGTTAATAATGAGTTAGTAAAAAAGGAGAGTGAACATGAATTATAGAAACAGAAGTTATGAAACTATTGAAGTAAGACGCAAGAAACGTAATTGGTATTTACTAGGGTTGTTGTTTGGATTTGCACTTGGATTTTTAACAAGGGAGGTAATAACAACATGGCTTTAGATAAAATAGTAGCATGGGAAATTGTAGGATACACAAATGATGGGCAGATTGTTAACCTGTCTGATTACCCTAAAGATGTAGCAAATGTAGTTGATGGTTGGATAGAAGAATTGGAATCCGATAACGATGTAACCAAAGAAGACTATCTATACAGAGAACACTATAAGAAAAGGAGTGGATAGATGAGAATTAAATTAGAAGATGTTGATTATATATACGTTGACACAAGTGAGCTCACATTCAGAATTGTTTTGAATGATGACAGGGGTGAAGACCTAGTCGTGCACTCTAACAATATTGACTTGAGTAACCTTGCAATCGATGACTTATGTGATGATGTCAAGAACCACATTGAGGAGGGGAAACCCTTACATATTGTAAATGATAGTATAATCTCATTTGAAGCTGATACAAACTTAAAGGAGTAGATATGAGTAAAGATGATTACAATACTTATGTGGTTCAAGTAGCAAAGAAGTATGAACCACTGCAAGTAAACGCAGTTTCTGCTGAAGAAGCAGTTAGGATTGCAAAGGAATTACCATGGGGTGAACCTGTTGATATTGTTACTGCATCATTAGAAGAACCACCGAATGAAAAAGATGTGGCTCAGACAATGGCAGAACTAGAAGAGGAGTTGCTAAGCAATACCAACAGGTTTTGTATCAATGGTAACTGTGAAGAATAACGAAGTTAACGAAAGGATAATAATGAGTAAAACGCACGCGATAGAAAAGATGTATAAACGCATTGACGGTTCAGAGGTAAGCTACACACAAGCTACCTCTGACATACTTGAAGTAGTAAGTAGTAATGATGAATACTCCCCAGCAGAACTAACGAAGTTAGCAGGGTATAAAAAATCAGAACTTCAATTCCTACTCCCATATCTCGCCAGCCAAAATGTTTTAAAGTTTGGTAGAACAGATGACCACAAGTTAAAGTATTTTAAAATTAAACCCAATGCACTTCAGGAATTACTATACCCACTACCTAACTTTCCTGAAAGTTCCATCAAAGGTAGTTTCATTCATCGATCAAAATAAGGAGTAACAATGCCAAAATTTACCTGTAGTAAATGTGATAATCACATACCAACTTCTCGTCATGTGTTAGGTTATAGAACATGTTTGAAGTGTGGTGAAATAGAAGCTAAGAAAGTTAAACATACTATTGCACCGATGCACAAATCTAACTACATGGTCTTTACACGACTAGAGGATTTGAAAGGAATCAACAACAAAGGAGGGAACGTAAAATGACTTGACATTGTCTAGGTTTTATGTTATACTTATAAATAGAGCGTGGGAAACTACGCTCTATTTTTTATACAAATTCCCGATTTTGAGAATTTGTAATTCAACTAACGAGAGGAGAACTATTATGAGTTATGTAATACAAGACACATGGCATACGCAACAAGTAAATAGTTATAGCGATATGGCACTTATGTATCAGCTAGACTTCAACGGTCATAGTCAGCCTAAGTTTCAAGTCGTAAGACAAAACACTAACGACGAGCATTTGATGCCTGAAATTGTTGACAGACACTTTGGACAAAAGGGTGTTCTAAAGAACACAAAACAATTTACACGTCAATACTTATCTAAACTATGGGACGAAGAACTAGATGATTACTACTACTGTTTATGGTCAGACCATTACAATTGGACAACCAAACAAACAACGGTTGAGCGACACTTAGAATATCATCGTGATTATTTCAAACTCCAAACACCACACAACCAAGCCTCCGCACAACATGGTGATTGGATAACAGGTAAGACAGGTGTAGCTTTTGAAAATGTAGGTATTCGTAAAATTGTCCCTGCGCCATTCGATTACAACAAGGTAGAAAAGCAACGATACTTGGAAGTTGTATTGGGTGACAAGATTAGGTATTGCAAAACCGATCAACTGCTCAGTTTCAAATATGACAAAAAACCAACAACAGAGGAACAGTTTATCACGCTACCTAAATACAAAGTAAATCGTAAGAAGATGAACCTGATACGAAAGAACTTCAAAGATAATGAGGGCAGTTACTTTGAGTCTATGTATAAACTTATACCTGATATATATGACCACATTGCAAGAGAAGAAAATAGGTCAGCACTAAAAAAACTGAATGAGTTTCCTAACAAACTTACAGTAGACGAAAAGAAATACGCAAACTTTCTTGAATCTGTTATTGAAGTCAATCAAGGTTACAGACAGCATGACGAGAAAGTAAGTGTAGAAAAGTTCATGAAACACCATGAGGCTAACTTAAAGAAATACCATGCTTCAACTATTCTTGAAGCAGTATAACCCACACAAATTCTCGAAATCGGGAATTTGTATATTTAACTATAAGGAGAAACAAAATGCAAAACACAATTAGTTTGAAAGAAGCAGAGAACTTAATTGCAACAGTAGGTAAAGATGTAACAGTTCACATCAAAGGTCAACCTGGGATTGGTAAGTCTACACTATTGAAGACTTTATCAGCTAGGTTCAAGACACACATACCTGTATATATTGATTGCGCTGACTTGGATTTGGGTGACTTGGCAATGCCTGCAATGAATCACAAACAACAAACTACGGCGTTCTACCCTAATGAAAGATTCAAGCTACACGAGGGTAAGCCTGTAATCATCATGCTTGACGAGATTACAAAAGCTAATGAACCTGTGAAGAACATGCTACTGCCTGTCATGCTTGAGAGAAGACTAGGTGCTATACACTTTCACCCTGATTCTATTGTGTATTCAACAGGTAATCTCACAACCGATGCAGTGGGAGACAGTATGAAAGCACATGCGAAAAACAGACTTACCAATGTCGAAGTGCGCAACCCTAATGATGATGAGTGGCTTGAATGGGGTATGGACAATAGCATTGCACCTGAGATACTAGCGTGGGTAAAGCAGTTTCCACATTGCCTTGCATCATACAAAGATGAATCACAGAAAGAGAACATGTATATATACAACCCCAAAGTTCAACAAGAAGCTTTTGTTTCGCCTAGGTCATTGGCTAAAGCATCGTTCATTGTCAGCCAGAGACATACTCTGGGAGAAATGCCTACACTTGTTTCATTGGCAGGGACTATTGGCGAATCAGCCGCAAGGGATATGTCAGCATACTTCAGTCTAGCTGATGCCTTACCTACCAAGGAAGCTATCTACAAAAAACCTAGTGAAGCATCGGTGCCAAATGATCCAAGTGCAAGAGTGATTCTTGTCATGAGAGAGTTGATGACAATCAAGAAAGAAAACGTAGAGGCTTGGCTTACTTACATGCAACGATTACCTATGGAGTTACAGGCATTGTTTGCTGTCAACATCATGGCATCTGAACGTAAGGGTATGTTTGCAACCAACAAAGTGTTTACCGACTGGGCAGTTAAACACAATCAATTCTTTTAAGGAGAGTGAACATGGAAGTAGATATTTTAGATGACCAAAGATTTGACAGGGAATGTGATTTTATGCAAGACAAGGGGTTTACTTTATTTGATAAGGATAGAGATACTTGTTGGATACCCCCTCACAATTTTACAGAGAAAGAGCAAGAGGTTATAGAGCAAGGGGTAAAAGAAATTGCGTGGTACCCGTACCCGATTGCATGGGACTCAAGAATATGCAGACCTAAGATATTTAAAAAGGAGAGTGAAGATGACGAAGTTAACGAATCCTAGCGATAGGATTACCAAGTCACACATCGCTATCATGCGTAGCAAGGAGTTCTGTATGTTTTCAGGAGTTCTTTCTATTGGCAAGGTAGAGATGACTGACAAAATACCAACGGCTTGCACCAATGGTAGAGATGTAATGTATAACCCTGAGTTCGTCAAGTCACTTGATGACAAAGAGTTAAACTTTGTAGTATTGCATGAGGCACTGCACAAGGTGTATCAACACATGCATATGTGGAAGAAACTGTTCAAACAGAATCCACAACTTACAAACATGGCGGCTGATTATGTTGTGAACTATTCAATATATGAAGCTGACAAAACTAATCATTTGACTGTCATGCCACAGGGTGGATTGTTTGACCACAAGTATGCCAACATGACAACCAAACAAATCTTTGACTTGTTGCAAGAGAGTGGGGAAGAACCACAACAAGGACATGATGAACATGATTGGGATGGCGCTCAAGAAATGACTGAGGAGGAAGTCAAAACTACAGAGCGACAAATCGATCAAGCATTGCGTCAAGGTGAAATCATACGAGGCAAAATGGAGGGCAATGCAAACAGGTCTATCAATGAACTACTGAAACCAAAAGTAGATTGGCGAGAACAACTGCGTGATTTTGTTACTACCATATGCAAGAGTAAAGATGTATCAAGTTGGAAGCGACCACATAGGAGATTCATAGGACAAGATGTATATATGCCTTCTATGATTGGTGAAAGTATTGGCAAAGTAGCAATTGCCATTGACACTTCAGCATCTATTGGACAGAAAGAGATAAACATGTTTCTCTCTGAAGTTGTTGGAGTATGCAACGATGTCAACCCCCAAACTGTAGAACTATTGTATTGGGACACAGAAGTTGCAGGGCACGAGACATACGAGCAAGGTGACTTTGAAAGATTGTTCGAGTCAACCAAACCAAGAGGTGGGGGTGGCACATATGTTACGTGTGTAAACGAGTATCTACAAGCTGAACGCATGGAGCCTGAAGTAGTATTGGTTCTGACTGACGGTTATGTAGAAGATGATTGGGGTGGAGCATGGCAAAGTCCTGTTCTATGGGCAGTGACTACCGACTTGCAAGCACCTCATGGTAAAACAATTAATGTAAAGGAGAACTAAAATGGGAATACATGTTCCACAGAAACACCTAGAAGTAATGTCAAAAATGACGGCTACCTTTGACTTAACAAAGTTAACGAAAAGACAGCTTACGAATGTCAAAAAGTATTATCAAAAGCAAGACTTTCGTGGTGATACGGTAACTAAATACATTGCACGAGATATATGGAATGATGAAGGTGTAAACGACCATCCACATATGCAAGAACGTTGGGATAAAACTGTTGTTTATAACTTTCCATGCAATCACAAATTATGGAAAGACATACAACAGTATTTAGTTATGTGCAAACTTGCTGACACAAGTGTGTATGAAATAGATATAGATTTAATAAATAGCTCCTTAGCAGAAGTAGACAAAATTATAGCGTCAGGTTCAGATGAACCTGTATCGCAAAGTTTTGCTACTCATAACCTGCAATATGAATGGAAAAGAGACAATGATTATGGAGCGAATCCTAAAGACTGTGTACTAAATAAGTTGCTCAGTGGAATAGGCAAAACTATGGTTCCAATGAGTAGTGACAATCCAGGGATTATGCTTATTGACAGCATGATTGATGGTAAGACAACTGAATACCAACAAACTTACAATTTTGAAGGAGAAAATAATGACTAGTATCGCATCAAGTTCAGTTCTTATAGACCTAAACATATCTGTATGGACTGCAAGAAAGTTAGACAAGAGTGTATCAAAAGAAATTGATATTGATAAAAACACTACGACAAAAGCAGGCAACTACAACAAACATTTGTTGGCAGGGGCAAGCGAATTGGAACGCATTACTAAACTGTCAACAGAGATACGTGATTGGCACACAAGACAGACACTGCCGTGGTCAGATACAGGCACGAGACTGTTACCTATGACGAACTTCTTTGACTACAAAAGTCAGCTGACTGACTATGAGGACTTGTTTAAAGAGCGTGTAAAAACGTTTCTTACTAACTATCCACAAATCATAACGGCTATGGCTTACAGACTAGGTGAATTGTTTAATCGTGATGACTATCCTGATACTGATGTAATTTCTAACAGGTTCAGTCTGAAGTATACAATTATGCCTGTGCCTGAAGCAGGGGACTTTCGTGTAAACCTAGGCAATGATATGGAGACAGAACTTAAAGATGAGTATCAAAAAGCATACGATGATCGAATCGAGAATGCTATGAACGATGCTTGGTCTAGAGTTCACAAGACAGTAGAACATATCGTAGAGAGATTAGGTGGCGATGACAAAAAAATATTTAGAGACAGTCTTGTCAACAATGCCTTAGACTTAACTAACTTGCTTACAAAGTTGAATGTTACCAAAGACCCTAAGCTTGAGAACGTAAGAGTTAAGCTAGAGAAATCACTAATGGGTGTTGACCCTGCCGAACTACGAGAGCATTCAGATTTACGTGCTGACGTAGTTAACAAAGTCAACTCAATTATGGAGAACATATGAAAGTGTTGAAACAAGACCACCCCTATGCTCGCATGACTAAAGAAGAGAAAGAAAAAGTTTCAATACTTAAACTTTCTCCCAACCGAAAACATGTTAAAGGTGTAGGTATGAAAGACGGAATCTTTTATGTTATAGTAGAGAGTGCAATAGACGATGCGTATCTAAGTTTTGTTTCAAAACTACACACAAGTCGTTTAATACTAAGACGAATAAAAGATTTCTTTACTACAAATTCTTGAAATCGGGAATTTGTATAGTATGTAAAATATATGGTCAAAAAAGTCACGGAAAAATGGGTTAAGCAACAAGTAGTAAAAAAGTTGAAAGACTTAGGTGCTTATCACTTTTTTCCTGTGGCTAATGGCTACATGAGTTCAGGAGTTCCTGACATCATAGCGTGTTATCAAAGTCAGTTCATTGGTATTGAGTGCAAAGCCAATGGCAACAAACCCACAGCACTCCAACAAAAACATCTCAGAGACATTACAAAATCCAAAGGTAAAGCTTTATTAATTGACGAAACTAATTTAAGTATGTTAGAGTTCTACATTAAAGGTAAATAGTAAGGTGTGTATGAGAGCAAATTTAGAAGAAGATGTAGTGAATCATCCAAAGCATTACACCATGGGAAAGTTTGAAGTAATAGATGTATTACAAGAGTTCTTTCCTGAAGACCCATTGTTATGGCAATGTGGAAAATACTTAATGCGTTGTAAACATAAAGGTAATCAAATACAAGATTTAAAAAAAATGATTTGGTATGCTAACAAACAGATTGAAAAGCTAGAAACAAAAAAATGAGTTATACAGCAGAAGAAAAAACAAAGATTATTGAAAGAGCGTTAGACTATATGAAAAGAAAACCTAACACTACAAGGAATAAGGTAGCATTGTATGCAGGAGTTGCAGTTAGTGTATTAGAAAGATGGGGAATTGAATTACCTAAACCCATTACAGCAAAGCAACGAATGGGTAAAACTCCTTGGCGCATAGGACATATGGTATGAGTGATGACGTAGACAGAGCAAACGATGAAGTTCAAAAGAGACTTAAAGAAACTTTAAGCACAGTTGACGTAGAGATACCTGTCAACGAAACAGGTAAATGTCTTTGGTGTGAAAAACCAATAGATGATAAGAGAAGATGGTGCACAAAAGAATGCCAAACCGATCATGAATACTATGCAAGAAAATTATGATTATTAAAGAAGACAATCAAGTCGGACCTGCTGTTTGTTGTGAGTGTGGTGAAGACGCAAAAATTAATGATAGTGGCAAATGGTACTGCGCTATAAAAAGTGAATTAGGAATATTTAATATTCGTGGGTATTGTAAAAGAGCCAATACGGTCACTGATAAGAAAGGTAAAGTTTGAATCTAATTACGATTGATTTTGAAACATACTACTCTAAAGAGTATGGTTTAAAAAAATACACTACAGAAGCATATATACGTGATCCGCAGTTTGAGGTTATAGGGGTTGCAGTAAAAGAAAATAATCAAGACACTGTTTGGTTCTCAGGCAGTCACGAAGAAATAAAATCATTTTTACATTCATACGATTTTGAAAACAGTTTTGCATTAGGTCACAATATGCGATTTGATGGCGCAATACTTAGTTGGATATTTGACATCAAACCTAAAGGCCTGCTTGATACTATGGGCATGGGAACATTACTGCACGGGCTAACAGAATCAGTATCTTTAAATAATTTGTCTGGACTGTATGGGCTAGGGGCAAAGGGGACAGAAGTTCAAGATGCATTAGGTAAACATAGAAATCAATTTTCTGAAAATGAATTATATAACTACGGGTTGTATTGTAAAAACGATGTGGATTTAACACATGCTTTATTTTATCAACTATATCCTAAATATAATAAAACAGAATTAAAACTTATTGATTTAACTATACGTATGTTTACAGAACCTGCACTACAACTCAACAAAGGGTTGTTGGTAAGACATCTAGCTAAAGTAAAAGCAACTAAAGAAGACCTATTAGACAAAGTAGCAGTTGACAAAGATTCATTGATGAGTAATCCTAAGTTTGCTGAAATACTTGAAAGCTTGAAAATTAAAATTCCTATGAAGACAAGTCCTGCAACAGGTAAAGACACATATGCCTTTGCTAAAACGGATGAAGGGTTTAAAGCATTACTAACTCATGACGATCCCTACATCCAAGCATTAGCATCTGCAAGGATAGGAAACAAATCTACAATAGAAGAAACACGCACAGAGAACTTTATACATATAGCTAACAGAGGATTGCTAGCAGTTCCACTAAAATATTCTGGGGCCGTTGTGTCACATAGATGGAGTGGAGTAGATGGGATTAACTTACAAAATCTTCCCAGATCATCTGAGCTCAGACGAGCTATGTGTGCTCCAAAAGGTTATAAAATAGTCGCTGCTGATTTAAGTAACATAGAGCTTAGATTAGCGTATTGGTTTGCGCAGTCTACGGACAAAGTTAACTTAATTAGAGAAGGTGTTGATTTATATAAACAATCAGCATCAGATATAACAGGTATAGCGTATGACGAAGTTGACAAAGACTTACGGTTTATATTTAAGGTGGTTAATTTGTCAGGTATATATGGTGTTGGCGCAGTGAAAATGCACAGCATATTAACACAGGGCGGGGTAGATAAAGATATAAACGAGGTTAAAAATATAGTATATGCGTATAGAAATGCTAATCCTGATTTAGTAAGGGCATGGGGTGATGCAGGTGATATGTTGATGGCAGTAAAAGCAGGGCAAAAATATTCAATGGGAGCAGACAAAATAATACAAAGCGTGCCTAAAGAAGGCATGCTAAAACCTAACGGTATGATTTTAGGTTTACCTAACCTAAGAAAGATAGCTACAGAAGATGGTAGAGAGTCGTGGGTGTACGATAAAAAGTTAGGCAGGAATATAATTCAAGAATATATACACCCTGCTAAAGTTTTTCAACGGTGTATACAGTCGTTGGCACGTGATATTATAGGCGATCAATTGTTAGCCGTATCAAAAAAATATAAAGTAGTATTAACTGTGCATGATGAATTAGTTATGCTTTGTAAAGAAGAAGAAACAAAAGAGTGTGTATCGTATGTAGAGCAGTGTATGACAACTGCCCCTGCATGGTGCTCAAATTTACCTTTGGCTTGCGAGATCGGAGTCGGAGACAATTACATGGATGCAAAATAATGTCTAATTTAAAAACATGGTCTTATTCAGCTGCAACTACGTTTGAGAAATGCCCTAAGCAATATCAACATTTGTATGTTTTAAAAGATGTAAAAACTGACCCTAACCAAAAACACTTTTTATATGGTAACGAAGTTCACAAAGCAGCGGAATTATATGTCCGTGATGGTGTAGAACTTCCTGAGAAGTTTAATATATTCAAGTCTATATTAGATAAAGTTAAACGAATTCCTGGAGACAAGTATTGTGAACATAAAATTGGTTTAACCAAAGACCTAGAGCCGTGTGGTTTTTTTGATGACAACGTGTGGTGGAGAGGTGTATTAGACCTATTAGTGATAGACAAAGATAAAAATTTAGCTACAGTCATTGACTATAAAACAGGCAAGTCTAGTCAGTATGCAGACACAAGGCAATTGTCATTAATGAGTGTGGGTGTATTTAAACACTTCCCTGAAGTAGAAAGTATTAAGTCAGCGTTAATGTTTTTAGTAAGTAAAGAACTAATAAAAGAAGATTACAATAGTGAAAAAGTTGAAGAAATGTTTGAAGAATGGGGTAAAATAACACATAGGATTGACACTGCGTATAAAACAAACGTGTTTAATGCTGTACCAAACTTTGGATGCCGTTGGTGTCCTGTTGCTAGTTGTGCACACAATGGAAAATAGATATGAGTCAAGACAAAACAAAAAAGAAAACTACTAAAAAGAAAAGAGACTATATAAGAGAAAACAAAATATATAAGTCTAAACCTGAACAAATAAAACTTCGTTCAGCGCGCAACAAAGCACGGAGACAAGCAATTAAAGAAGGCCGTGCAAAAGTCGGAGACGGTACATCAGTAGAACATATTAAACCATTAAGTAAGGGTGGTAAAAACACTCGTAAAAATACTAAAATAGTATCGTTTGCTGACAACAGTTCATTTGATCGAAACTCTGATCGCTCTGTTCGCAAAAACACTCCTGGTATATTCCTCAAGAAAAAGAAAAAGAAAAAGAAAACAGCCACTAAAAAATCAAAGAAAAAGTCTGCATAATTTACATTGTTGTGTTATCATATATAACGATTAAAAAATAAGCAGGGTTTGTGTGGACGCAAAAACAATCAATTTAAATATAGACAGCAATAGCACAACTAACAAAATATTAGCTATGCAACCTTTATGGGTAAGCCGATCTAAAGACTATCCTTTTTACACACTAGGGCGATGTGCATATTTAGATGGAAAAACAAAAGCATACTATAAAGATTCTGCATGGCAGAACGAAATACTTATAGGTGAGTTTGAAAGTTTATACGAAGAGCTATTAAACAAACTAAGCATTATATTCCAAGAACCTGTAGAGTTGGCTCACGATTTAGCTATACCAGGATTTCACATATTTCTTTCACATCCTAAATTTTTAAAAATATCAGGGAAGTGGCATCAAGACTACCCACACATAACTTTAGGTTTAGACGATGTTGATTCTTATGCGTTTACTGTCGCAATAAAACTACCTATATCAGGAGGAGGAGTTGATTACATAGATGAGTTTCATCAACCACAGAGATATGAGTACACAGAAAATAAATTAATGGTGCACAACGGTTTAACAATACATAGAATAGCTAGTTTAAAACAATATAAACCTGAAGAATATAGGATAACAATGCAGGGACATATAGTCAGACGAAATGGATTATTAGAAGCATTCTTTTAGGAGAAAAAGATATGACTTTAACAGAAGGCGCATTTATTTTAACAGTTAGTTTAAGTGGTGATTATGATGATTTAGAATTCGTAGGGTATTTTAATGATTGTGAGACGGCGATAGAATACTACTATGAGAATTGCAGTGAATACATGGCGGCGAGTTGTTTATTAACGGAGTATAGCAATCTTCCTGACGACCACCCTGATGTATTTGGATTTGAAATAACCGAACCACAATCCTGTGGCTTCGTCGGAGTAGACCCTAAAACTTTTATAAAGGATAAATAGTGGCAAAGATTAAACAAACGGAACAAGTAAGAGAACCTGTGCATAAACGAACGAGTCAGGGCGGACGAGTAGCCAAGACTTCTACTATGAATAAAAGCTTTCGCAATTCGTTTAAAAAATACAGGGGCCAAGGAAGATAGTGGAGATATTTAAAGACAAAGCGTTAATAGTAAACACAAATAGACCTGATGATATTTTAAACTCTATAGATAAAAGCACATTGTTAAAAACATTTGATAATGGAGTTTCAAAAGTAGTAGTCAAATGGGGGTTAGACGAAGTACTAAAACTATCCGCATTAAGATTAAAAAACATAATATCTCCTATATCTAAAGAGTATGATTGGCCTGGTATATTTAAACCATTTGATCATCAGAAAACAACAGCAGAATTTCTATCTGCGTACAAAAGAGCATATTGTTTAAGCGAAGCAGGCACAGGTAAAACAGGGGCAGTTATATGGGCAGCTGATTATTTAATGAACAAAAAGAAAATAAATAGAATGCTTGTTGTATGTCCTCTTTCTATTATGCAAGCAGCTTGGCAGGCAGACTTTTTTAAAACTGCTATGCATAGAACTGTAGCTTTAGCTCATGGAACTGCGGAAAAAAGAAAAAATATATTAGCTGAAAACACTGACGTAGTAATAATTAATTACGATGGTATTGAAATAGTTGAAAAAGAAATATCTGAAGGTGGGTTTGATTTAATAGTAGTGGACGAAGCTAACTATATTAAAACTGTAACAACTAGAAGATGGAAAGCTTTAAAAAGAATTGTAAATGATGACACGTGGATATGGCTATTGACAGGAACCCCTGCAGCACAATCCCCTGCAGACGCGTATGGTTTAGCTAAACTTGTCAACCCTAAATCAGTACCAAAATATTTCGGTACATTTAAAGATATGGTAATGCAAAAAGTAAGTCAATTTACCTGGATACCTAGAAAGAATGCACAAGATATAGTTTTTAAAACACTACAACCTGCTGTTAGATACACTAAAGAAGAATGTTTAGACTTGCCTGATGTTACACACCAAACAAGAGATGTTCCATTGACACCTCAACAAGATAAGTATTACAAAAAACTTAAAAAAGAAATGTTTATAGAAGCTGCAGGAGAAGAAATAACTGTAGTTAACGCAGCAGCAATGTTGACTAAATTACTACAGGTTAGTGCAGGATCAATATACACAGACAAAAAAGAAGTTATAGAGTTTGATGTTAAGAATAGAATGACTGCTTTAAAAGATATTATCACAGAAGCAAGTCACAAAGTTATTGTGTTTGCTCCATTTAGACATAGTATTGAATTAATACTAACGGAGTTAACAAAATCAAAAATAACTTGCGATTGTATACATGGTGGTATCACAATGAACAAACGAACTCAAATATTTAAATCATTTCAAGAATCAAAAGACCCTCAAGTATTAGTTATACAACCTCAATCAGCTTCACATGGTGTAACACTTCACGCAGCTAACGTTGTTGTATTTTGGTCACCTGTTGTGTCAGTAGAAACATATATACAATGTTGTGCTCGTATGGACAGGGCAGGGCAAAGAAACCCAATGACTGTAGTTCATCTACAAGGTAGCCCTGTAGAATCAAAGATATACAAGATGCTACAAGGTAAGATTGACGATCATGTTAAGTTAGTAGACTTATATAAAGAGGAACTAGGAATTGTACAATAGTCTTGACATTGTCTGAAACCTATAATATACTTACAATCCATTTAACGAGAGGAGCAATACATGGAATTAGATGATAATCAGCTTGAAAAGCTTATGCAAGCTGATATTAATATGCGAGAGTCAATAGCAACACTTGAATCTCAGATAAGCGAAATAAAAACTAAACGTGCGCAAGTGCAAGAAGCTTTGAATGAAGCATGCAGAACTTTGAATGTTTCAAGCATTAAAACTAGTGCAGGCACATTGACTAGAAAATTAAAAACTAGATATTGGACAAGTGATTGGCCTGAGATGTATAAGTTTGTAAAAGAAAATGACGCTTTTGAGTTGTTTGAAAAACGAATACAGCAGACTAATATAAAACAATTTATAGCAGATAACCCTGATGTGGCTCCTCCAGGACTACAATCAACATCTGAATATGCAGTATCAATACTTAAAAACCGTTCTAGAAAGGAAGACTAGTGGATATATTTGATGAAACTCAAAACGTCAAGACTACTAAAGTTGATAGCTTCAGCAGTAAAATTACGGCTAGTTCTATCACAGCAAAACGTATATCTATACGAAATAATAAGTTTAGATTAATGGTTAATGGAGAGGAAATTGATTCTTCAGACAGTACACATTTAGATGTTGTTATAATAAATGCATCTCCACATGTACACCGTATGTACTATGATACTGAGTATATTCCTGGTGTTAGAGTACAGCCACCTGTATGTTGGTCTTCTAATAGCGTAACACCTGATAGTAAAGTACAACAACCGCAAAATAGCATGTGCGGTGAATGTCCTCAAAACGCAAAAGGTTCAGGTCCAAGAGGCACAAAAGCGTGTAGGTTTAGTAGAAGAATCGCAGTATTAAAAGCTGATGATTTAAATGGAGATGTGTATCAAGTTACTCTCCCTGCCCAATCTATATTTGGAAAAGGTACAGCTGATCGTAAACCTTTACATCAATACACAGATTATGTAAGAGCTAATAATCAAAACTTAATATCTATAGTTTCTCGCATGTCTTTTGACATGAATGCACCTAATACTAAAATAGGTTTTCAAGCTATAAAAATAATTAACGATGAAGAGTATGATGTATGTGCAAAAAAAAGTACATCTGATGAAGCTAAACGTGCAATAGAACTAACTGTTCATGTTAACTCTGAAGATACAACTAACGTTTTTACACCAGTAGAACAAAAGTCCCCCGTTGCAGATAGCGGTGAAACAGACTTAGAAACATTATTATCTGCATGGCATTAATTTTTTAATACTTAGGAGAAGTGATAATGGCAACAAGCAATTTAATTTTTACAACCCCCGTAGGTGTAGCGCAGTATCCTTGGTTATCTAAACCTGATACTAAATTTTCTGAAGCAGGTGACTACAAAGTAAACTTAGTCCTCACAAAAGAAAAAGCTTTACCTATACTTAAGCAAATCAATGATGTATTTTTAGCTAATTTAGAAGAAGAAACTAAAAAAGCTAAAGGTAAAGAAGTTAAAAAAGCTAACCCTCCTTTTGCAGAAGAGCTTGATGAGGAAGGCAAAGCAACAGGTAATATTATACTAAGGTTTAAGTCTAAAGCAGAATACAAACCTTCACTCTTTGATTCAAAAGCTAACTCAATTGAAGATGTTAATGTATGGTCTGGATCAGAAATTAAAGTTAATGGTTCAATAGCTCCATACTACACATCACTAATTGGAGCAGGTGTTTCTTTAAGGTTAAGAGCAGTTCAAATAATTAATCTAGTAGAGGGTGGTAGATCAGCTAGTGGTTACGGCTTTGAAGAACAAGAAGGATATGAGCATGAGCCCGTAGCAATAGATAAAGCTCCTGACGCTTTTGTAAATGAAGAGTCCGAAACTATTGAGGAGCCTGTGGTAGTATCTAAACCCCAAGCTATTAAAGAACCTACACCTATACAAAAAGAAACTCCTAAAAACACAGATACTGGTGTAAGTTTAGATGATTTAGTTTCTGATTGGACATAGGAGGATTTATGAGAGGATATTCACAGATTGTAATAGAAGCTAATCAAACTGCTAGTAAATCTTTGGGTGTTGAATTAGGCGCAATATGTATTAAGCTTAAGCACCCAGTGCAAAAGGTTTCTGACAGTCTTAACATATCAAGGCAAACAGTATATGATTGGTTTTCGGGTAAAGCAAACCCAACCAAGTTAAAAGTAGTAGAAGTAGAGCAGCTACTAAAAGAATTATCATCAAAAGTATAAAGGTTTAAAATGCAAATAAAAGAGTTTTTAGACCTTGTGTGGTCTGATCAGGGTCACTATTGTGTAGTAAGTAAAGATCAACAAGAAAATGTGACCCCTATATTTTTAAATACGATTGATGAGGCTGTAAGTAAAGCTAATGCGTTACTTAAAAATAACCTAGACGTGTACTTTACATGCTCAACTTGGCTAGAAAATACTGATAGAAAAGCTAAAAATGCAAGAGAACAAAAAATATTTTGGCTTGACATTGATTGTGGCTTTGACGCTAAGAAGCGTAGGTATAAAGACTATAAAACTAAAGACGAAGCTATGGTTGCATTAAGAAATTTTATAGATGTGACTAAGCTACCTACACCTTTAATAGTAGACTCTGGAAATGGATTGCATTGTTATTGGCCTTTTGTCGATCCTGTTGCACCTGCTGTATGGAAACCTATAGCACAGGGACTTAAGTTTTTGTGTGTTAAACATGGTTTTAAATCAGACTCTGTTTGTACTTCTGACATATCAAGAATACTTAGAGTGCCAGGAACTAAAAATTTTAAAGATGTAAAAAACCCAAAAAGTGTGACCGTATTACAAACTTGTAATCCGTTTTTGTTTGATGACTTAGCAGCAGTTATACCTGCTGAACTATTATCTCATGCAAACAAACCTAAAAGACCTATGGATGAAGCTACTAAAGCAATACTGGGTAACCATTCTTCTAGGTTTAGAAAGATAATGGAACGTTGTAAATTAAAAAATGGCTGTAAACAACTAGAACACATAGCTTTAAAACAAAACGAGATTGAAGAACCCTTGTGGAGAGCAGGGTTATCTATCGCTGTTCATTGTGAGGACAGAGATATAGCTATACACAAAATATCTAGAGGTCATGTAGATTACGATTATGAGCTAACAGAAAAAAAAGCTGACAGCATACCAGGTCCGCACTCATGTAAACAGTTTGAAATGCAAAGACCTGAGGGTTGTAAAAACTGTATTCACAAAGGTAAGATAAAAACACCTATACAGCTTGGAAGAGTTATATCTAAAGCTAGAGGGGCAGATAATGTAATAGAAGCGCACAGTGAATCATTAAATCAAAAAGTAACTTTTAAGATACCTGACTACCCCTATCCATATTTTAGAGGGAAAAACGGTGGCATATATCGCACCATGCCTGACGACGATGATGATGGTTTAAAAATATATGACTACGATTTTTATTTAGTTGAGAGGCTTAACGATCCTGTCTTAGGGGAATGCTCATGGTTTAAGTTGCATCTTCCAAAAGATGGGGTAAGAGAGTTTATTGCACGTACATCAGATTTACTTGCTAGAGATAAAGCTCGACAGATTCTAGTAGATTATGGAGTTATTGTGCATGGTAAACAAATGGACCTTGTAATAGATTACATAGTTAACACAGTAGCAGCACAGCAACGCACTGTAGAAACATCTCTTATGCATAAACAGTATGGTTGGAACCCAGGAGCAATAGAAACTAAAAACAAAATACTTATTGGTAACAGAGAGATAAGCGCGTTTGGAGTTAAGTATGTTCCTGTAGCTGACGATCTTAATGAGATTAACTCTACTCTACAAAAGAAAGGAGACTATGAGGAGTGGAAAAAAGGAGCTGCTGTGTACGAAAGACCAGGAATGGAGATTCGTGCCTTTGGTTTTTTCTGCGCTTTTGGTTCTCTGCTTATGCCGTTTTTTGGGCATAGAGAAAAGTCAGCAATAATAAACATGTACAATCCTGAATCAGGTCAAGGTAAAACTTCAATATTGCAGGCTATGACAAGTGTGTATGGTAATCCTGATTTAAACTCTAAACTCATACAAGTATGGGGTGACACAGACAATTCTATTATTCACCGTATGGGGTACATGAATAATTTACCTACGGCTGTTGATGAAATGACAGACGTAAGTCCTAAAGAATTACATAAATTTTTAAAGTTTATGTCAGCAGGGCGAGGGAAAAACAGGCTGCATGGCAGCGTTAACAAAGAAAGACCTAACGATACTGTGTTTAATTTGATATGTGTGGTGTCTAGTAACACTGACTTTAGACAAGTTATGTTTTCTGATAGAGCAAAAGCAAGTGGTGAAATGGCTAGATTTATTCAACTACCTGTAGAGTTAGATGAATCTATATCTAAGTCAGAAGCGGATGAATATTTTAGTAAGTTCTTTGACAACTATGGCCATGCAGGTGAAGTCTATGCACAATACTTGATAGCAAATTTAGATCAAGTTAAAAAACAATTAAAGAGCACACAAATAAAAATAGATAAAGAACTTAATATTAAAGGGCACGACAGAAAGTTTTCAGCTACGTTAGCAGCTGTATTTTTAGGAGCTGTGATTGCTAAAAAAATAGGCATCCACAACATAAACATTGATCCTGTATATAAAGCTATAGCTAAAGAGCTTTCTTTATCTAAACAGACTGTTAAAGAAGCTGATTTTGATGCGGTTCAAACATTGGGTGACTTTATTAACACCGCTAAAAACAGCACATTAGTTATAAATAGTAGAGTAGATTCAAGAGGAGGTTTACCAGAAGCTCCTTTGCTAAGACCTAATCATGATTTAAAAGTACGTGTAGAGCCTGATACTAATACTATCTATATACCTGCATCTATAATGAGAGAGTATGTAAACAGCAAAAAAATTGACTACAGTGACTTTATTAAAGGGTTAAAGTTAGAGGGAGTGTTGAAAGAAGCATCGAAACTAAAAGTACTACACAAGGGTCTAGAGATTAGTGGACCTTCAGTTAGATGTATATGGGTTGATAACTCATCATTTGATGAGATTAAAACAGACAATTTAGATTTGGACATACCAAAAAATGTTAACTAACGGAACAGATTATCAAATAGATTGGCCTTCTTTTGAAATAGGAACATCTATATTCTTACCTGCAGTAGATACTAAAGCGGCGTTAGCAGCTATAGACAAAGAAAGTAAAAGACTTGAGTTTGATTATGTACACAAGATTGTAATTGAAGATGGTGTACAAGGTATTAGAGTCTGGCGACTATAAGTTTAACGTGTGCTAAATAATGGAAGATCAGCGTTTACTCTAAGCTTAGCTATTCCTTTTAGCATATTATTCATTTTAGCATCAATCACTCTTAGTTTTTCAGCTTTAGCCCTAGGATTAAGTTTTTCGTTGTTAATAATTTTTTTTCTTCTATCTCTTTGTAGTTTAATTTTTTCATTTAAAGCTAATATTTTTGTACGAGACCTTATTAATTTTTTGTTGTCTTTACGATACTCCGCTTTTTCTTCGCCTGACATTGCGTTTAAAGAATTAGTTACTCTGTCAGACATGTCTTTTAAATCATAAAACATATTTAACGCTCCTCTTCCATTAGGACTATACAATATAGCACTAATGGGTGCTCTTTTATCTATAGGTGTAGTTGGCGTTGGGTTATCTACAAACTGATTTATAATCCCATCTATTAGTTGTGTAGCAGCCATTCCAACAGTTCCCGTAGTAGCTCTAATGAAGTGGTCAGTTTTTAATGGTGAAATGCCCACTTCCCCTAAACCTTTAGCTATATAAGAAGTTCCTTGATTAACTTGTAAATTAGTTTCTTTCTTTTGTTGGTAAGCACTTACAATAGGATCACCTGTAAAAAAGTTATAGTTTGTCATTACTTCAATAGGAGCTTTAACAGCTTGCGGAAACAAAGTTGGCGATAAAAAACCTCCTAAAAAAGTGTCTGTTATAGCTTGTCTTATTCTTCTTGCATCTAATTCATTATTAGTTCCCTCTTTAGTGACAATATTGTATAAACCTTCAGGTAACATTTTAAACAAAAAAGCTAACTCACCACGAATTGGAATACCTACCCCCGTACCTGGTATAATATATTTTCTAATTTTTTCTTGATCAGGCAACTTTTCATACTCATCATCACCTCCCACTGCAGCTGAGTATATAAGATTAAGAAACATAATTTTTGCTGACGTTATTGCAAACAATTTTATTGCATTTTTTCTGTCTTGATCTGAAACAAACTTACCTCTTATTACATTTATAAGTATGTCCATACCCTGAATATAAGCATTTAAAAAAGCTATAGTATGTGTAAACAGTCTTAAGTTTTGACTACTACCTTTTTTATTCCAGTTTATAATGTTTATAGCTTTGTTTACAGCTAATATTTCATTTCCTCCTTTTATAGTACCATCAGGCTGCATAACTCCTCCTGTGTCTAATAAGGCTTGTTCAAAATTAGCTTTACGTTGAGCTAAATCAGAATGAGTAGCTAAATCTTCAAAGTATGCAAATAGTTTTCTCGTTTGACCTTCAGGTAATAAACCATACTTTCTTCTAGTTTTTCCTATAACTTCTCGTCCCGTTAAACCATATCCACCAGTAACGCCTAAAGCCTCCATTTGTTTTATTATGGGAGAATTAGGATCTTTCCTAATATCAATATAACTTTGCAAAACTCTTTTTGCTAACTGCCCTGGATTTTTAGTTCCTGAATAAGCCGCTGAACCTATTGCATCGTTAAATACTTGGTAGGCTTGAAATATAGGGTTTGCTGTAATAGTTTGTCTTAGTAATGTAGCAAAGGCGGATAGCTTACCAGTGTCTAGCAGTGGAGCTGAAGCACCTTTTATTGCTTCTGCGTAATTCATATCCGCATAATCAACAAATACTTTTTCTCCTTCAACCATTAATTCAGCAACAAAACCTTGTCTATCATCAGGAATAGACGCTGTGGTTTTATAAGTTACAATATCTTCAGGATTTTCATTTTTTATACGACTAAGTTGGTTTTTTTGTTTTGTGCTTAAACCTTTTTCTGATTTTGCTTGCTCTTCCAAAGCTATAATTTTTTCTTTATTTCTAATGCCTACAAAATTAGCTGCTTCTTGATCACCATGATTTCGTAAAGATGCATTTATAGACCAATAATATTTCATCATAAAATTATCAAGTACATTATCAACTTTTTTATCACTACCACCTCTAAACTTACGCTCTTGACCTATATCAGAATACCCTCTAAAAAATTCTTTTATTCCATTTTGGTCTAAATTTAAATCATCAAGAGTTTTATTTAATGGTACATACCAATCACGCCCTCTAAACACATCTGCCTTTTCTTTGCTATACACACCTGTAAATTCTAGCAAATCAATATTGCGTTGTTGAATTGTATTTAACATCATTGATATATTTCTTAACTCCGGATGTTGTTGTTCATACTCAAGATGTATATTTTCGTTAATTAAACGTTCCTCAGCATCAGACATATTTGTTTTTTGTTTTTTTAAACTATTAATTTTTTTGTTTATTTGTTGTCTTTGGTTTTTGTTTTTAGTAATAAATTTATCATTTTCAAGTTCACTTATTTGTCTATCACGATTTTGGTTAAGTTGTTGTTCTCCATCTAATCTTCTTCCGACTAAATAAACTTGTATTATGTCATTAGCAGTGTCAATATCTCCTATTTTTTTAGCAAATTGACTAACTAATCTAAATACTCCGTCAAGGTTTGAAGCATCATCTATTATTTTAGGCATACCGTTTTCTTGTATTGTTACATACCCTCTTTGAGCTGAATTAGATGCTATCCCCATAGATTGTAATACTGCATCCATAATAATATCAACTCTAGCTCGGAAAGGTATCGCATCATTAAACACTTTGTTTAGGCTTCTTGTTTGAGCTTCTTCTTGTATGGCCGCACTAGAGTTAGCAACTTTTGTTCTAAACCTAATAAATTTTCCAGATAGTGAAGTTTTAGGTAAATCATCAACTGTTTTTCTTTTGAATATGTCTTTTACAATATTAAAACTATTTTTACTATCGCCTTTAACACTATAGTTATTTTTTATAAACTCTTCTCTACTTTGTTTGTTTATAGGTTTTTGATATAAAGGGTCTGAACCTACAATTCTGTCTATAGGACCATCAAATAAATCCCCTGCTACTACCAAATAATCGTTAAGTAAAGAGTTAGGTATGTTAGTTGGAAAATTAAACAATCTTTTTATAGCGTTAACTAGATCTGACCATAGAGAATTTAAATTGTTTTTAGGGTTAAGAGGTGCTGTCTTACTTAAGAATCTTTGAAATTGTACATCTTGAAGTGCGTAGTTAACAAATTCAAATACGTTATCTAACTCTCTATTAAACCTACCATTAGCAGCTGCTTGTGCTTTTTCATATATTTTATTTATGTATTCACCAATTTCGTTTTTAGGTTTACCACTTTTAGTAAACGCATCGTCCATTTTTTTAGCTTGTGTAGCGTGAAGAGCTTCGTGAATTATAGTGCCTATATTTGCGTTAGGGTGTATTTCAATATTATTGCTTAGCGGTACAAACATACCATAAGCACCTTTTCTATTTACTTTTACTGAAAAACCTGTCGTTTGTAGATTTGGAAGTTTAATCATTGTATCAAGCAGTACATTTTCAACTTCACCTAAGTCTTTACCGTATTCATTTTTAAGTATCTGCAAAGCTCTTTTTAAATTTTTAACATCTTTAAATCTTGATATTTGATCAGGTCTTTGCACATAATTAGGATTAGCCAAACTATAGAACTCATCTATATCTCCATCAAAAGAGTTAGCAAAATCATCAGGCCCTAAAAGGTCTCTAGCAAGATCAATTGCTTCTTCTTTTTCTTGACGTGCATCTGTTGTTTCTTGTTGAGTTGTCTTTTTGTCTTTTTTATTTTGAGCTATCACTTTTCTTGCTTCTTTTATTACATCTTTATCTACTGTAGGTTCTAATAAAGATTCATATAGATAGCTTGCTTCAGGTATATTTCTTAACTGCCCTCTTAATAAAGATAATTCTTTTGCATTTGCTAATTCAGGTTTTGGTTTAATGGTTGTTATTTTATTTTTTTCAACAAAGTCAACTTGTCCAGTAGCTTCTAACTCAGATCTTAAACCTTTAGCTAATGTAGAATTAATACCTAAGTTTTTAGCTAATTGATCAAAAGTTACTCCTTGTTTATTTTTAGCTATAAAATCTAACGCTTGATTGTACTCTTGAGTTGCAGGGGCAGTAGTAGTTACCGATGCAGGTGCTGAAGGTGGTTTTTCAACGGGTGTAAGTTGTTTTATTGTTTTTTCAAGCTCAGTAATTTGTTTTTTAACTTTTTTAGTTTGTTTTTCTTTTTTTAAGCTTTGTAGTTCTGTAATAGCTTGTATTCTTTTTTCAAGAGTTTGTTCTTTTACTACTTGTTCTTTTACTACTTGTTTTTCTACTACTGGTGTTTTTTGCGCTTCTTGCGTTTGTTGTTTTGCTTTATTTATTATATTTTGTAGTGGATTAACTTCACTTTTAACTTTAGCCTCAGTAAAGGCTTTTAATTCTCTTTTACCTTTTACTACTCTAGTACTTAATTGAGGAAATGCTTGTAAAGCATTGAAAACTTTTGCTGCTTTGGCAGGCGATATTTTTAGTGAGTCTTTAAGTTTTGTGGCTGTGTAAGACTTTTTAGGGTTAGCAATAATTAAATCCTTTGCTTTTTCTGTTAATGCAAAGTCGCTATCTGTCTCTCCTCTTCCAGGTCCAGGATCAATTGATATATCCTTGTCCATTCCTCTTCCGTCAGCTCTTTTAGTCTTAGGGGGAGTTTTGGACTTTTGTTTTTCTGACCTAAGTACGTTATTGCCTCCTGTATCAGAGCTAAAGTCAAGCGATCCGGTTTTCTTAAAGTTGTATTTGACATCGGGATTAGCCTCCTTTATTTGATCTACATATTTGTTTATAGCAGCTTCGTTAATTTTACCTTTATGCGCATCAAGTTTGGACTCAAATAACTTTACATTTCTAGGATTTGATATATTTAAAAGTTTTAATCTTTTGTATGTTCCTGATTTAGAGTTAAGCCCAAACGAAGTTAACGTAGCATCATCAAGCACACCTAGTTTTGGCTGAGCTTTTATATTTTTTTGATCTTTGTAAAAATTTTTCAGTACATTTTCAGCATTTTTTATTAACTCATCAACCGCTTTCTTTTGAGTATTAACACTTTGCTTAGTTATTTCTTCATCTAACTCTACATAAGCTTTGTTTATTATTTTTCTAAGTTTACTATGTTCTGGTGCTCCATTTACAAAAGAGTCTTTTGCTTCAGTTACTATATCTATTGCTGCTTGCACGGGGTCTGCGTCTTTTTTAGCTGCTTCAAACATAGTTCTGTTTGGTAGTAGCGTTGCAAGAGCATTGTTGGAGTCTACTCTTATCTGTTCTTTCTCGGCTCTAATTTCATCCCTCGCCCCACTTCTTGAACTTATTCTAGATCCAATACCTAAAGGAAACAATAAAGTAGCGCCGTATGCTGCCTCTGCATATTCTAATTTAGCATCATCATTTGTTAAAGGTAGCCCTGCATAATACCTTTCTAAAGCTTGTTGAACTATTTCAGTAGATCCTTCAGCTAACACAAACTTACCTGTACCTACAGCTATAGCTTTTTTTAGAGATTCTCTAGCTGTTTTTTCTGTAGCTTCTTTAGCCGCTTCTTTAGTAACATTTTTAGCTAAATTAATACCTAATAATTTACTTAATCCTGAAAATCCTAGTGCTGCTCTTTCGACTGCAGACTGAGCAAGACCGGTTGCTACAGCTCCTAATTTATTAATGTCTACGTCTTCACCCTTAGCTATTTGCTCTTGAGCTCTTCTTTCAACAGCACTACCTGTTGACATTAAAAACATACCTAACAAACTTCCAGCAATGCCACCGTAGGGTCCAAGTGCAAGAGTGCCTGCTTTAGCGCCTGTATATATGGATGCAATAAGGGGAGTTTGTTCACCTAAAGCATTAGGAATTTGTGAGAAAAATTCAGCGCCTGCACCTATTATTCCATCATTCTTGTAAGCGTCTTTAACTTTTTCTAAACTCATTCCCGGTTGAATTTCTATATTTTGACCACGTTCAATACCCTTTACGGCTGCTTCTTCAGCATCAGCAAAAGGCAATGTACCAAAAGCTGTTCTAGAGCTTGAGATAAATCTTTCAGTTCCGCCTTTAAGACCTTCTAAATATCCAGGACTATCTTCGGTTTCAGGTTTTTGAAGAGGAGGAGGAGGAGTAGTGTAATCTTGAGCTGCTTTTTCAACAATACTATAATCTTCGGTATCTATTTTATCAGGGTTAGCGTCTAGCCATTTTTGATATTTATTGTTTGCTCTTTCTTGAACAATATTGTAGTCTTCTGTACCTTGTAGTTCAGTATTATTATTTAACCATTGTTGATATTTATTTGGAGCTGTAGTAACTTCTTCAGTAACTTCTTCAGTAACTTCTTCAGGATTGTCTACATTAAATTTTACAGCTGCATCTTGAACAATATTATAATCTTCCGTACCTTGTAAGTTAGGATTAGCGTTTAACCACTCTTGATATTCATTATCCAAGATGTTGTGTCCTTACCGACCTATAATACTATCAGCTGTTTTTTGTTGTTGTTCTTCTGTTGCTGCTGTATAAGCGTTAAATGGTATTGCTTCCATAAATGCTTGAACAGCTTCAGGACCTTCCTTAGTAGCAATGTCTTTTAGTATTGTTTGATACCCTTCTATTCTTGCTATTTTTATGTCCGCTTCGTTTTTGCCTGGATACATAGTAGTTGCACTAGCAGAAGCAAATTTTACATAATCAAATTCAGGTTGTCCATTAGGACCTAATACAGGTTGTCCATTAGGACCTGTTTTGTAAAAATCACG